>Ga0214197_1000129_pt1 | contig 33861 bp, 30 predicted proteins | sample TroBogEpilimnion_16_FD_153035 | JGI IMG/M metagenome (GOLD analysis project Ga0214197, IMG submission 153035) | Freshwater microbial communities from Trout Bog Lake, WI - 09SEP2008 epilimnion | ecosystem: Environmental > Aquatic > Freshwater > Lake > Epilimnion/Euphotic zone | place: Trout Bog... | reverse complement strand
ACCAATAACCCTCGACTCGCAGGGCAAGACTTTGCTGAACTGTGGAGGTTCATCCGAGCTCCTCTGAAAGCTGTTTGGTCGCACTTTCAGCTTCCCAGATCAGCTCGGATGAACAACCTGATTGGCGCTTACACCTAGCGGCCCCTTGCGTCCACCCGGGCATTCGGCGCCCGGGAGACGCGGCCCAGTTCGCTCAGAACCGCATGGCGTTGCCGAAGGTGACCTGCCAGCGGGACTGGTAGGGTTCGCGGTTCAGGGGCACGGCCAGGTTCAGCAGGATCACGCGGCCGATGGAGCTCTTGAGGTTGCCCAGGCGGAGACCAAGGCCCACATCGGAGTAGACCCGGGACCACCCCGCCCCATCCAGCTGGTGGATGGAACCCAGGTCCAGGAAGGCGGCATAGCCCAGCCTCACGAGGTCCAGCCAGCGCTGGTCCGTCAGCAGCCGGTACTCGAAGGAGGCCTGCCAGCGGGCATCCCCGGGGTGGAGCCAGTTGGGGAAGCCCCGCAGGCCCTGGTCTCCGCCCAGGTAGTACCAGCGCTCGGGGTCCGACCGCTGGGCCTTGTCCACGGCCACCAGCCCGGCGAGGATCTGGTCAGGAGTCCATTTGTGGTACTGGACGAGGGCCAGCGAAAGGTGGCTGTCCTCCAGTCCGGCGGCGGGCCTGCGGCCATCCCAGGAGGCGGTCAGGAGGGTGAGATCCTCCGGCGCCGTGGACCAGCCGTCCCCCCCCTGGATGCGGAAGAAGGGGGCCGCCATGGAGGAGCCCCAGGCCCGGCTGTAGGCCCCCAGTTCCAGGTCACCGTTCCAGGCCAGGTCGTAGTCCTCGGGGAAGTCCATGGCCTGGAGGTCCCGGAAGCTCTCGAAGGCATCCTCCTGGGTGGAGAGGGTGAAGGCGGGTCCCCGCAGCCGCCGGTCCGCCAGGGTGGGCGGGGCCAGGAGCCCCGCCGGGGCCAGGGGGAGGACGGGCCCGTAGCGGGTGTCCTGCCCTTCGAAGGCCAGCCCCCCCCGCCAGACCCGGTCCCCGGCTTCGAACAGGGCGTGCGCCCAGTAAGTCCGGAGGCTGTCCTGGGTGAAGGGCACCTGGTAGACCTGGTTCCCCTGGTCGTAGAAGTAGAGGCTGGAATGCAGCTGGGACAGGGCCAGGCCCGTGGCCCAGGGGGTGCTGAAGGCGAAGAAGGGCCGTTCCAGCTGGAGGCCCCGCTGGAACCCGTCGGTGAGGTACTGGGTCTGGAGGCCCAGGGTCCACCGGCTCCCGAAGAGCTGGGGATCCGCGTAGGCGAGCCCCCAGGTCCTGCGCTGGGGGTCCCGGGACCAGCCGAAGGCCACGCTCTTGCCGGTCCCCAGGAAGTTCTTCTCGTCGACCCCGAAGTTCTGGCTGCGCTGGCCCCCCACCTGGGAGTAGCCCGCGTTCACCTGGGTGGTCCAGGCATCCTGGATCTGGACCAGGGCCACCAGCGTCCCGTCCAGCCGCACCACCGGATCGATTCGCGCGTTCTTCACGAAGGGCAGGGCCCGGAGGAGCCGTTCCGTTTCGTAGATGCGCTTCTCCCGGACAGGGTCGCCTTCCCTGAAGAGCAGGACCCTGCGGATCACCTCCTCCCGGGTGGTGGCGTGGAGGCGATCAGCCATCCGGCCGATCCAGGTGTTCTCCACGGGTCTGGAGAGGTCGAAGACGTCACTGATCTCCACTTCGATCCTACCGATGGCGGCATTCCGTGCCTCCATCGCCTTCCAGGGCTTGAGGACCTCGGCGGCCCTCAGGGACAGGCCGAGGACCACCAAGGCGCAGGATAACCAAGTTCCTGCTGGTCGGATGCTGCCCAAGGCCTCTCCCCGGAGATGGGATGCGAAGCCTGACTTTCTCACGGTCAGGCCTTCCGAGCCATCCCGCGGTCAGGGGGTCGGGGCCTGCACTGGTCCCGTGTCAGGGAGCCGCACGGGCAGGGTCCGCGTGAGTTCCAGGCTGGCCCCGGCCGCATTGGTCACGAGGCAGACCAGGCTGAGCGTCGGCCCAGGACCGACCGAAAACCGCAGGCAGGGCTCACCCTGGCCCAGGAGGATGGAGCCTCCGGTGACCTTCCAGCGGTAGCTCATGTCCGCCTGCCCGGGCACACAGGCCTTCATGCCGGTGGCCCCGGCCACCGGATCCCCCGGACATTCGATCCGGCCCCGGGGGCGTTCCACCACCCGCACCTCGGCCTGGCTCCCGGATTTTTCGGGCGACACGGAGGTCTCCACATGGAAGGTCCCGGGCGTTCCAGGAGCCTGGTACCCGCCCGCCTGATCGATGGTCCCCCCGCCTTCCCCGACCACCCGCCAGCACAGAGGGGCCTCCAGACGCCCCGAGAGCTCGAAGCCGAATTTGAACCCTTCGCCGGTGGACAGGACCACCCGCTCCGGTCGAATCTTCACCTGGGGCTCGGGAGAGGTCTCGATGTCCATGGACGAATCCACCGAGTCCCCAGCCACGTTGGTCACCCGGCACCTCAGCACGACGTGGGGGACCAGCCCGGCCTCGAAGGTCACGGCAGGGCCGTCCAGCGGCGGGCTCAGGGTCCCCCCGGTGATCGACCAGCGATAGGTGCTCCCCTCCTGCGGAGGGACCTCCGCCCGCAGCCCCCGGGCCCCGACCCGGACATAGTCGGGCACTCGGATGGTCCCATCCGGGCGCGGCACCACCCGGATGCGGGCCAGCCCCTGGGCGCGCCGGGGCCCGGACTCCCAGGCCTGGAGGCTGTAGAGGCCAGGCGAAGCCGGGGCCGTATAGGTTCCGTCCGGGGCGACGGCCCCGCCCCCGGCTTCGACCACCCTCCAGGTCACGGGATAGGCGCTTCCCCCGGACAGCTGGGGCACGAAGCGCAGCCCATGCCCGCAGCTCAGGGTGGCCTCGGAGGGCAGCAGCACCACCATGGGTTGCATGAGGGGCGCCGGCTTGCGGCAGGAGGCGAGACCCGCACCCAGGAGCACCAGCACGGGAAGGGCACGTCGAGGGTCCAGCATGGCGCCTCCTCGGAACTCAGTGGCCGGGGCTCATCCTGCTCGACCCCCGGCCTGCTCCGGAAATGAGAAAAGGTTCACAGTCCCCTTTTCGATCGCCGGTAGCGGCGGATCAGGTGGTTCGTGGAGCTGTCGTGGTCCAGCCTCGGGTCGGGGTCGCTCTCCAGTTCCGGCACGATGGCCTGGGCCAGGGCCTTGCCCAGCTCGACGCCCCACTGGTCGAAGGAATCGATGTTCCAGATGGCACCCTGGGTGAACACGCTGTGTTCGTAGAGGGCGATGAGCTGGCCCAGGACCTCCGGCGTGAGCCGTCCAGCCATGAGGACACTCGAGGGGCGGTTGCCCTCGAAGACCCGGTGCGGAACCAGCGGTTCCGGTGTGCCCTCGGTCCGGACCTCCTCGGCGGTCTTGCCGAAGGCCAGGGCCTTGGCCTGGGCGAACACGTTGGCCAGCAGCAGGTCGTGATGCCGGCCGAGGGGGATGAGCGGGTGGTCGAAGGCGATGAAGTCGCAGGGGATCAGCCGGGTGCCCTGGTGGATCAGCTGGTAGAAGGAATGCTGGCCGTTGGTGCCCGGCTCGCCCCAGTAGACGGGCCCCGTCTGGTAGTCCACGGGCTGTCCTTCGAGGGTCACCCGCTTGCCGTTGCTCTCCATGGTCAGCTGCTGGAGGTAGGCCGGGAACCGCTTCAGGTACTGCTCGTAGGGGAGGACGGCGAGGGTCTCGGCGCCCAGGAAGTTGGTGTTCCAGATGGCAAGGAGCCCCATCAGCACCGGCATGTTCTTCGCGAAGGGTGCGGTGCGGAAATGCTCGTCCATCCTGTGGAATCCCCCGAGCAGCGACCGGAAGTGGTCCGGTCCGATCGCCAGCATCGTGGAGAGGCCTATGGCCGAGCCCATGGAATAGCGGCCGCCGACCCAGTCCCAGAAGCCGAACATGTTCGCCGGGTCGATGCCGAAGCTGGAGACCTTCTCGGAGTTCGTGGAGACCGCCACGAAATGCCGGGCCACGGCCAGGACCTCACCTCCCAGTCCCCGGATCAGCCAGTCCCGGGCCGTCTGCGCGTTGGTCATGGTCTCGAGGGTGGAGAAGGTCTTGGAGGCCACGATGAACAGGGTCTCCGCCGGATCGAGATCCCGGGTCGCCTCCAGGAAATCGCTGCCGTCCAGGTTGGACACGAACCGAAAGTCCAGGTGCCGGTCACTGTAATGCTTCAGCGCCTCGAAGGCCATGACGGGGCCCAGGTCGGAGCCGCCGATGCCGAGGTTGACGACATTCCGGATGGGCTTTCCCGTATGGCCCTTCCATTGGCCGCTCCGGACCTGCTTCGAAAAGGTCGCCATCTTCTCGAGCACGGTCTGGACCTCGGGCACCACGTCCTCCCCGTCCACCCGCAGGGTCGAGCCCTTCGGGGCGCGCAGGGCCACGTGCAGGACGGAACGGCCCTCCGTCGCATTGATCCTGTCGCCCCTGAACATGGCCTGGATCCGGGCACCCAGCTCCGATTCCTCGGCCAGCCGGAGCAGCAGCTGGAGGGTCCGATCCGTGAGGCGGTGCTTTGAATAGTCCAGGAACAGGTCCCCAGCTGTAAGGGTCAGCCGCTCGCCCCGGTCCGGGTCCTCGGCAAACAGGGTCCTCAGGTGCAGGCCGCGCACCTCACCGTGGTGGGCGGCCAGGGCCTTCCAGGCAGCCCGCTGGGTGAGGGGTCGGGGGCTGGCGGGCATGGTCATGGTTTCCCCTGCGCTCAAAGGGCCGGTCCATTCAGCTTGAACCTGTGCGAGGCCTGGTCCCGGCAGCTAGCAGTGTAGTCCGTGAGGAAGAGGTTGCGGGTCCCCAGCGCTTCCGCGGTCTGTGTGGACGCCATCGTCATGTCGAGCGTGGTCCCCAGCGCGGTCAGCGCGGAGCCCCGGTGGAGGCCATCGTCGAATGGGCACCCCTGGGGCACAATTGGGTAAGTACCGCTCCGATGGCGGCGCATCTTCCTGGCATGAGGCCTTCTTGAAACAGCAATTCGGAACACCCCCGGGGGCGGCGCCTTGAGGGGACGTCTGATTCAGGGGCTTCTCTTCCTGGGGGCCATCTCGCTGGCGGCGGGACCGCCCTACCTCACCGATGACCCCGAGCCCGTGGCCCTGCACCACTGGGAGGTCTACCTCTTTTCCATGGGGCAGACCCTGGGCGGCGTGCGGTCGGGCCTGGGGCCGGCCATGGAGGCCAACTACGGCCCCTTCGCCGACGCCCAGCTCCAGTTCCAGATCCCCATGTCCTACTCGGACCAGGATCCCAGGCCCGGTGGCGGCACCCGCCACGGCTTCGGGGATGGGGAAGTGGGCTTCAAGTACCGGTTCCTCCACGAGACGGAGGACCTGCCCCAGATGGCGGTGTACCCCCAGGTCTTCGCCCCCACGGGCTCCGAGGAGGAGGGCCTGGGCGCGGGGCACTGGAAGGTGCTGCTGCCCCTCTGGCTGCAGAAGGGCTTCGGCCCCTGGACCACCTACGGCGGGGTCGGCTGGTGGCGCAATCCAGGCCCCGGTAACCGGGACTTCCTCCAGTACGGCTGGCTGCTCCAGCGGGAACTGGCGGAGGGCTGGTCCCTGGGAGGGGAGCTCTTCCACCAGGGTGCCTCCGGGTCGGGCCAGCGGGCCTACACCACCTGGAACCTGGGCTTCGAGGCCAGGCTGGCCGATCACCTGCAGCTGGTGGGCAGCGGCGGGCGGATCTTCCAGGGCGAAACGGGGAGCCAGTACTACCTGGGGCTGCGGGGGAATTTCTGATCAGTCGAGCTCGAGGAAATTGAGATCCTTCGCGTGGGTCTCTTCCATGCCCCAGAGGCTCAGGGCCGCGACGGCGATGCAGCAGAGGCCGATGAAGAGGGCCGAGTTCACGATGCCCCAGTGGGCCTTGAGGCCCAGGAAACTCATGGAGATGGGCACCACGGCCCCCCGGACGAAGTTGGGCACCGTCACGGTGACCGTGGCCCTCATGTTCGTGCCGAACTGCTCGCTGGCGATGGTCACGAACACGGCCCAGTAGCCCGCGGAAAAGCCCAGGGCCACGCAGAGCAGGTAGTATGCCTCGGCGCTCAGGCCATGGGAGAAGAGGGTGACCAGCACCATCGCCAGGGTGAGGCCCTGGAACAGGAGGACGGTCCGGACCCGGCTGGCGATCCACTGGCTGATGAAGCCGGCGCTCAGGTCGCCGATGGCCAGGCCCAGGTAGCAGGAGGCGATGGCGTGGCCGGGATTCACCGCCCCCACCACGCCAAGGCTCTGGGCGAGTTCCGGGGAGGAGGCCACCAGGATGGCCACCACGTACCAGATGGGGATGCCCACCAGGATGCTGCGCAGGTAGCGCATGAACCGGGCGCGGCTGGTGAAGAGCATCAGGAAATTGCCCTGGGTGACCTGCTGTTGGGCCAGCTGCTTGAACATGCCCGAATCCGAGACCTTGATGCGCAGCACCAGCAGAGCCAGTCCCATCACGCCGCCAGTGATGAAGGCCCCCCGCCAGCCCAGCTCGTTGCCCACGAGATCGGCCACCAGGGCCCCGGTGATGCCCAGGCTCGCCACCACCGCGGTGCCGTAGCTGCGCACCTCCCTGGGCAGCACCTCGCTCACCAGGGTGATGGCCGCGCCCAGCTCGCCCGAGAGCCCCAGGCCCGCAAGGAAGCGCAGGGCGGCGTAGGCGGGAATGGTCGTGGCGAAGGCGTTGGCGATGTTGGCCAGGGAGTACAGCGTGATGCTGCCGAAGAGCACGGACATGCGGCCCTTCTTGTCGCCCAGGATGCCCCAGAGGATGCCGCCCACCAGCATGCCGGTCATCTGGTAGTTGAGCAGGTGCAGGAAGGTCGGCAGGGTCTGGGCGGCCGGAACGCCCAGGTCCGCCAGGCTCCGGTTGCGGACGATGGGAAAGAGGATGAGGTCAAAGATGTCCACGAAGTAGCCGAGGGCGCCCACGATCACCGTGAGGTTGACGACATCTCTCCAGGTGTGGTTCTTCACGGGGGCTCCAGCGGATTAAAGGATAGTTCAGGCGGTTGTCAGCCTTGCATCATTCCCAGGATCAGGTCGATGGCGTCGGGGTTCTCCAGGGCGCTCACGTCACCGCTCACCTTGCCCTCCCGGGCCAGGTCCCGGAGCAGGCGGCGCATGATCTTGCCGCTCCGGGTGCGGGGCAGCGTCGAGGTGAGAATGACGCGCTGGGGCTTGGCGAAGGCCCCCAGCTCCGTGGCGATGCGCTGGATCAGCTCCTGCTCCAGGGCCGCCGAGGCCAAGGCCCCGGAACGCAGGACCACGAAGGCCAGGGGCAACTCCCCCTTCACCGCATCCGGCACGCTGATCACGGCGGCCTCGCTCACATCGGGGTGGCCGATGAGGGCCGCCTCCAGCTCCATGGTGCCGATGCGGTGGGCAGCCACGTTGATGACGTCGTCCACCCGCCCCGTCACCCAAACCTGGCCCTCCGGGTCGAGGATCGAGGCGTCGAAGCTGTTGTAGCGCCCCGGGAAGCGGGAGAAGTAGGTGGCGACGTAGCGTTCCGGGTCGCCCCAGACATCGCGCACCATGCTGGGGAAGGGCGCCGTGAGGGTCATGATCCCGAGCTGACCGGGCGGGAGGGGGTTCCCGGCCTCGTCCACCACCTCTGCCTGGTAGCCCGGCAGGGGGTGGCCGCAGGAACCGGGCTTCGTGGGGGTCATGCCCACCATGCTGGAGGTCCAGCCCGTGCCCGTCTCGGTCTGCCCGTAGGTGTTGTTGAAGAAGATGCGGCCTCCGCCGAGCACATCCCGGCTCCAGTACCAGGTGTCCGGGTCCAGGGGCTCCCCCACACAGCTGATCAAGGTGAGGCGGCTGAGGTCGTGTCCCTGCATCCAGGCATCCCCCGCCCGGCGCAGCATGCGCAGGGCCGTCGGGGCCGTGAAGATCTTCGACACCTGGAGGCGCTCCACCACCTCGTAGAAGTGCCCGGGATCCGGCCAATCCAGCGCCCCCTCGTAGGCCACCAGGGTGGCCCCGTGGGCCAGGCCCCCCACCAGGGCCCAGATGGGGAACGTGAGCCAGCCCACGTCCGCCGTGCACCACAGCACGTCCTCGGGCTGGGGCAGCAGGGACCACTTGGTATTGGCGTAGACGCCCACCAGGAAGCCCAGGCCCGCGTGGATGAGGCCCTTGGGTTTGGCCGAGGTGCCCGAGGTGTGGATGATGAACCCGGGTTCGTTGGCCTCCAGGGGCTCGGGCGGGCAGTCGGCGCTGGCCTCGGCCATCAGGTCGCTGTACCAGAGGTCCCGGCCCGCGGTCATGGGGACCTCGCCCCCCAGGCGCCGCACGACGAGCACCTTCTCGATGGAGGTCACGCCTTCCATGGCCGCGTCGAGCGTCTCCTTGAGGGGGACCCGCCTGCCCCGCCGGAGGCTGGCATCGGCGGCCACCACCACCTTCGGCTGGGCATCCAGCAGCCGCTCGTGCACCGCCTGCGCCGAGAACCCGGCGAAGATGACGCCGTAGATGGCCCCGATCCGGTAGCAGGCGTGACAGGCCACGAAGGCCTCGGGGATGTTGGCCATGTAGACGCCCACCCGGTCGCCCTTCTGCACACCCAGTCCCTTCAGCACCGAGGCGAAGCGCGACACCGCCTCCAGGAGCTGCGCGTAGGTCCAGGCCTCCCGGGCACCGTCCTCCCGTTCCCAGTGGAACGCCACCTTGTCCGGCGTGCGCCGGGCGTGGCGATCCACGCAGTTGAGGGATACATTGCTGCGCCCGCCCACGAAATAGCGGAACTGCGGGAAACCCCCTTCCACGGTGCGGTCCCACGTGGAATACCACTCCAGCTCCCGGGCGATGCCGGCCCAGTAGCCCGCCGGGTCCCGGCGGGACTGCTCCAGGAAGGCCAGGGCCGCACCTGGGGTCATGGGCGCCTGGTCCAGGAGGCTCCCCGTGGGGGGAATCAGCGGCTTGCCGGCGTAGATGGGGGGTTCGGGTTCACTCATGATTCCACCCTTCTCCAGTAGCGGGCCAGCCCGTAGACGCTCATGAACGCTGGGTCCGCGATCTCATAGTCCTCGATGGCGGCCTCCGTCAGCCCTTGACCCGCGAGGAGCTCGTGCATGAAGGCCTGGAAGCGGGGCACCAGGGTCTCGACGGTTCCACCTGTCGCCAGCCGGTCCCGCACCCAGGCCGAGATCCGCCGGATGTTCTCCTCCAGGGAGTCGAAGTGGGCCGCCCCATCGGCCTTGATGCCGAAGTGGGTGGGGTAGATGTAGGTGGGTGCCGCGGCCCGCATGCGGGCGATGGAGTCGGCCCAGGCCTCCAGGTCGATGTCCGGCGGCGGAAAGGGGGGGATCACCGGCCCTTGGCCGATGCGGATGCCGCCCACGTCCCCCGTGAAGAGGCCATCCTCCAGCCGGTAGGTGATGTGGTGAATGGCGTGCCCCGGCGTGTGGATGGCCTCGATCCCCATGGCGCCAAATCGCACCACCTGGCCATCGTCCAGGGGGCTGATCAGCTCCGGGGGAACGGGCTCCAGCCGGCCCCAGAGCCGCTCCATGTCCTCCCCGTAGATGCGCCTTGCGGAGCCGAGCAGCTTGCCAGGGTCCGCGAGGTGCCGAGCGCCCGCCGGGTGGACATGGATCCGCGCCCCGTGGCGGGCAAGCCGCCAGGCGGCTCCCCCATGATCCAGGTGGATGTGGGTGAGGAACACGTGGCGGATGTCCTCCAGGGCGAAGCCCTGGCCGTTCAGGGCCGATTCGAGGGTCCCGAAGAGCGACTCAGGCCCGGTCTCCACCAGCACCGGCCCCTCGGGGCTGCGCACCAGGAAGGCCCCCACGGTGCCGGCAGTCTGGAAGTGCAGATCCAGCACCGTGACGGGTCCCTGGGAAACGCGCTCTGCCATCTGGGACTCCCACGGCGGCCCGGGAACCGGGTTTCCTGGATCAGGGGTGACGCCCCAAACAGCTCAGGGCTAAGGCACGGAGACCGCCCCTGGTGGAGGGCGCTTCCTGCCGGAGTTGACGGGTGGTTTGCCTGATTAAAGCATACCTCGGCGCAGGGCGGTTCCCCGTGACCAGGGGCAGGGCTCCAGGGCCTTCACCCCGGCGAGTGCGGACGTCCTGGCGGCGGGGCGCCCCTTCCTCAGGCCACCCGGGCCGTGGCGAGGAAGACGGGATAGTCCTTCCCGTTCTTGCGGCTCACGATGGCAGTCTCAAGCTGGACGTCGAGGAATCCGGCTGCCTTCAGCCAGGTCTCGATGTGCTCCCGCGCAAAACCCAGGTGGTGCACCCCAGTCGCGTCTTCGTGGAAGCTGCCGTCCTCCTGGTCGAGGTCCGCGAGGGCGACGCGGCCCCCCGGGCGGAGCTGCCCGGCGAAACGGCGGAACAGGGCCGGCACATCGGGAATGTGGTGCAGGGTCATGCTGCTCACGATGAGCTGGTAGGGGCCGCCAAGGTCCCCGGTCCCTTCGGGGTCCAGGGCCACCAGGCGGACCGGAGTCCCCGCGGCCCCGGCCTTCTCGGCCAGGGTCTTCAGCATGCCGGGCGACGTATCCGCTCCGGTGATGGCACCCACCTTCGGTGCCAGGGCCAGGGTCACCAGTCCCGTGCCGCAGCCGAAATCGAGGGTGGCCAGTCCCGATGACAGGGGCACCCGCGCCGCGATGGCTTCCGCCACGCCCCGGGCCAGCACCACCCGCCGGTCCTCGAGGTCCCAGGTGGGGGCGGCTCGATCAAAACGCTCGGTTCCTGACATGGGGACTCCTCGGGGCTACTTGCTGGTGGCGCCCTTTCCAACCTGATCCAGGGCCTGTTCCAGATCCGCCAGGATGTCGGCCAGGTCCTCGATGCCGATGGAGAGTCGCACCAGCCCGTCGGTGATGCCCGCAGCGATCCGGTCGGCCCGGGCCATGCTGGCATGGGTCATGGAGGCCGGGTGGCTGATGAGGGTCTCGACGCCCCCCAGGGACACGGCCAGGCCCGCGAGGTGCACGTGGTTCATGAGGATCCGGCCCGCGTCCAGGCCGCCCTTCAGCTCGAAGGAGATCATGGAGCCGAAGCCGGTCATCTGGCGCTTCGCGAGCTCATGCTGGGGATGGCTGGGCAGGCCGATGTAGCGGACCCAGGCGATCTGGGGATGGGCCTCCAGCCAGGGGGCCACTTCCCGGGCGTTCTGTTCGGCCCGCTCCACGCGTAGGGCCAGGGTCTTGAGGCCGCGGCTCACCATGTAGGACTGGTGGGGGTCCATGTTCGCGCCAAGGATGATCAACATGGCGCGGATCTGCTTGTGCAGGGCCTCGGTCTTGGCGACCACGATGCCGCCGACCACGTCCGCGTGGCCGTTGATGAACTTGGTGACCGAGTGCAGGACCACGTCCGCGCCCAGGTCCAGGGGCTTCTGGATGTGGGGGCTGGCGAAGGTGTTGTCGACGACCAGGAGGGCGCCGGCGGCGTGGGCGATCTCGGCCGCGGCGGCGAGGTCGGTGACGGCCATGGCGGGGTTCGAGGGCGACTCCACATAGACCAGCTTGGTGTTCTCCCGGATGGCCCGCCGGAGGTTGTCCAGGTCCGAGGTGTCCACATAGGTGGACTGGACCCCGAAGCGGCTCATGTGCTTTTCCATGAGCCCACGGCTGGGGCCGTACACGGAGTCGGTGCTTACCACGTGGTCGCCGGAGCTGAGCAGGGCCAAGTACACCGTGCTGATGGCGCCCATGCCGCTGGCCATGGCCGTGGCGCCAAAGCCGTTCTCGAGCTGGGCGACATTCTCCTCCAGGGCATCCGTGGTGGGGTTGCCGATGCGGGTGTAGATGTAGCCTCCCTCGGTGCCGGCGAAGCGGTTCGCACCCTGCTGGGCATCGCGGAAGGCGAAGGTGGAGGTCTGGTAGATGGGCGTCACCACGCTGCCAAGGGCGTCGTCCTTGATCCCCGCATGAACGAGCTTGGTGTTGAAGCCTTTATTGCGCGTATCCATGGTCGCTCCGCTTGAGATGTCAGGGATCTGGCTCTCCATGATGGACCCGACACCAGGGGCTGATCCACTCCGGGCCCACAACCACCCGTTCGTCCCCAGTAACCTTGGATTGAATGACACTCCGTCAAGGCGCACCGGCGTGATCCTTGTGACAATTTTACTATGTAGTTATACTAGCATTATAGACATCTGCGGCACCCCGCTGCTTCTCCCGAAAGGAAGCCATGCCCCCGTCCCCCCGCATCCTGATCGTCGGCGGAGTCGCCGGCGGAGCGAGCGCCGCTGCCCGCGCCCGCAGGCTCTCGGAAGAGGCCAGCATCGTGCTCTTCGAGCGTGGCCCCTACGTCTCCTTCGCCAACTGCGGGCTTCCCTACCATATCGGCGGTGCGATCGGAGAGCGGAACCGGCTGCTCCTGCAGACCCCGGAAAGCCTCCATGCCCGCTTCCTCATCGATGTGGGGGTCCACACGGAAGTCGTGTCGATCGACCCGGTCTCCCAGACGGTCGTCGCGAGGAACCTGAAGACCGGCCAGGAGGTCCGGGAGCCCTACGATGCCCTGGTGCTGAGTCCCGGGGCCGAGGCGATCCGGCCCGCCATTCCCGGCGTCCTGGATGACCGGATCTTCACCCTGCGGAACATGGGCGACATGGACGCCATCCTGGGGACCGTCTCAAGGGACGGCGTCGGCCGGGCCCTGGTGGTGGGGGCCGGCTACATCGGGCTCGAGCTGGCGGAGCAGTTCCACCACCGGGGGCTGGCCGTGGCCCTGGTGGAGCGCCTGCCCCACGTCATGGGCGTGGCGGACCCGGAGATGACCTTCCCCATCCACGAGGAGCTGACCCGACACGGCGTGGACCTCCGCCTGGGCCGGTCCGTCGCCGCCTTCGAGAAGTCCGGCGGGGAGCTGGTGGCCCTCCTCGACAACGGGGACCGGATTGCCTGCGACCTGGCCGTCCTCTGCGTGGGCGTGCGGCCCGAGACGAGCCTGGCCAAGGCGGCGGGGCTCGCACTCGGCGCCACCGGGGGCATCCTCGTCGACGATCAGATGCGCACCAGCGCGCCCAACATCTATGCCGTGGGCGACGCCGTGGAGATCCGGGACTTCACGAGCGGCGAGGCGGCCCTCATCCCCCTGGCCGGCCCGGCCAACCGCCAGGGCCGCATCGCGGCGGAGGTCATCCTCGGGCGGGACAGCCGCTACAAGGCCACCCAGGGCACGGCCATCTGCAAGGTCTTCGACCTCAGCTTTGCCATGACGGGATTGTCTGAAGCGGTGCTGCGGCGGAAGGGGATGGCCTACCGGCGCATCTACGTGTACCCCCCCGACCACGCCACCTACTACCCCGGCGCGCACCCCATCACCCTGAAGCTGCTCTTCGATCCCAAGGACGGCCGCATCCTGGGGGCCCAGGCGGTGGGGGTGGCGGGTGTGGACAAGCGGATCGACGTGATCGCCGTGGCGCAGCGGGCGGGCCTCACGGTCTTCGATCTGGAGGATCTGGAGCTCTGCTACGCCCCGCCCTTCGGCAGCGCCAAGGACCCCGTCAACATGGCCGGCTTCGTGGCCGCCAACGTGGCGAGGGAGGACGTGCTGCTCTGGGAGCCCGAGGAACTGGCCGCGATGACGGAGAGCCAGCTCCTCCTGGATGTCCGGACGCCGGCGGAGCATGCCCAGGGGTCCATCTCAGGGGCGGTCTGCCTGCCGGTGGACGACCTGCGGGCCCGCCTGGGGGACCTCCCCCGGGACCGGGAGTTGCTGGTGTTCTGCCAGGTGGGCCTCCGCGGCTACATCGCCGCGCGCCTGCTGTCCCAGCTTGGCTTCAGGGTGCGCAACCTCTCGGGCGGCTACCGCCGCTACGCGATGTGGCACGGCACCCACACGGTGCCGCTGGCCTGCGAGGCACCCATGCAAAGGGAGGAATCATGACCGGCCGCGCCTTCCAGGACTACTACCCCGAGAATGTCGCCCACTGCTACGGCTGCGGGACGCTGAACGACAAGGGCCTCCAGATCCGGACCTGCTGGGAAGGCGAAGAGTCCGTGACCCGGTTCCTCCCCCGGCCCGAACACACGGCCATCCCGGGCTACGTGTACGGCGGCCTCCTCGCCTCCCTGGTGGACTGCCACGGCACGGGCACCGCCGCGGCGGCCATGTACCGGCAGGAGGGACGGCCCATGGACAGCCTCCCGGCCTTCCGGTTCGTCACGGCCTCCCTGCACGTGGACTACCTTGCGCCGACCCCGCTGGGCGTGGAACTGGAGATCCGCGGTCAGGTCAAGGAGATCAAGGGCCGGCGCGTGGTGGTCCAGGCCGCGGTCTTCGCCGGCGGCCGGAAGACCGTCCAGGGGGAGGTGGTGGCCGTGCAGATGCCCGAGGCTTCAACGCCTGAGGGTCCGGCGCCCGGCCCTCGGACCCCTTTTCCGGGCGCCTTGAATCCTTTTGGCTCCGGCCCGACTCTTCCAGAGTGAGGCGGCAGAGGCCGCTTCCCATCCTGGAGCCGCCATGTCGAACCTGCTTCCGACCAACGAACACCCCGCCGAGCGGGTCATCCGTGTGCTCCTGGGACTGGGCGTCCTCTCCCTGGCCTTCGTGGGGCCGAAGTCCGCCTGGGGCTACCTGGGCCTGGTGCCGCTGGCCACGGGGCTCATGGGCACCTGCCCCCTCTACACCCTGCTCGGCTTCAGCACCTGTCCCGTGAAGGCCCGTTGATCGCAGATTCAGACCTGCTGGTCCAGTCGGCCTCCGGCAATGCCCAGGCCTTCGAGGCCTTCGTCCTCCGCCACCGCCAGGCGGTCTGGCGCTTCGCCCGGTCGCTCACGCGGGACGCGGCGGCCGCCGAGGACGCCCTGCAGGAGACTTTCCTGGCGGCCTGGCGGAGCGCAGCCTCCTTCCGCGGCGGGGGTCCGGCCCTGGGCTGGCTGCTGGCCATCGCCAGGCATGCGGTCTATCGGCAGCACCGGATCCGGGCCGGCGCGCCCGAGCGGCTGGAATCGTTGGCCGAGCTGGGGGAGGCCGCCGGCTGGGGCGCCGAGCCCGACCCCCTCGACGCGCTGCTCACCCAGGACGAGGTCCGGCAGGCCCTGGCCCTGCTGACGGTGGAGGACCGGGAGCTCCTGCTGCTCCGGGAGGTCGAAGGGCTTTCGAACGAGGCCTGCGCCGGCCTGCTGGGGCTCGGACTGCCCGCCCTCAAGAGCCGCCTCCACCGGGCGCGCCTGCGCTTCGTGTCGCATTTTCCGGGAGGACATCATGGCCGTTGAGCGGGAAATCGCCGGAATCCGCTGCGGCGAGGTCTTGGCGGAACTCTCGGACTATCTGGACGGCGAACTCGCCCCGGCACGCCGGACCCAGGTGGACGCCCATCTCCTGGGCTGCGACGCCTGCGAGCGCTTCGGCAGCCGCTTTTCCGCGGCCCTCCGGGCCATCCGCCAGAGCGGCTCCGGTCCCAGCGGGGACGAACCGGGTGTCTACGAGCGCCTGGGCGCCCGCCTGCACCAGGCCGTGAAGGAAGGGCCCGGGACCTAGCCGAGGGTCTTGTGCGGCAGGCTCTCGATCCTCCCGGCGGGGGACACCAGCACGTAGTTGAGCTTGCGCTGCAGCTCGCGAATCGTGTTCGCCCCGGCGTAGGTGAGTCCGGAGCGCAGCCCGCCCACGATGTCCGCGAGGATCTCCTCCTCGTCCTCCCGGTAGGGCACCCGGGTGGCGACCCCTTCCGCGGTCTTCCAGCCCGTGAGGCCGCCCAGGTGGTCATCGGCCACTTCCTTGCTGGCCATGCCCCGGTAGACCTTGTAGCTTGGGCCGCCTTTCTCATCCAGGATCTTGGCCCCGGGCGTGGGGCGGGTGCCCGCCAGCATGCCGCCGACCATCACGAAGTCCGCGCCGAAGGCCAGGGCTTTCACGATGTCCCCGGGGGTCCGGATCCCGCCGTCGGCCACGATGGAGCGGTCCGCCCGGGCACATTCCTGGATGGCCGTGATCTGGGGCACGCCGAAGCCGGTCTTGATGCGGGTGGTGCAGACGCTGCCGGGTCCGATGCCCACCTTCACGATGTCGGCATGGACCGAGGCCAGGTAGTCGGCGCCGGCGTAGGTGGCCACGTTGCCCGCCATGATGCACTCGTTGGGGAGCATCATCCGCATGCGCTTGATCATCTTCCCCACGTACTTGGCGTGGCCGTGGGCCACGTCCACGCAGAAGTACTGGGCCCCGGCGTCCCGGAGGGCCTCGATGCGCTCCATCTCGGCCTCCGCCGTGCCCACGGACACGAAGGCGGGAACCCGGCAGCGCTTGAACATGGCGACGTTCTCCTCGACGGAGACAAAACGGTGCAGCACGCCGATGCCCCCGCGCTCGCCCACGAAGTTGGCCATGGCGTCCTCAGTCACGGTATCCATGTTGGACGTCATGATGGGGAGCTGAAGCGTGAGCTTGCCGGTCTTGTCGGTCATGCCGATGTCCACGACCCGGCGCGACTCGTGGTGGTTGTAGGCCGGGATCAGCAGGACATCATCGAAGGTGATGGCAGTTTCAGACATGGTGCCTCTTGGGGGTCAGATAGGGATTCGATTCAGGCCGCGTAGGTCTTGTAGAAGTACCAGGCCGCCAGGATGAAACCGATGCCGACCACCCCGTAGCGGACGGTCGTGCGGCCCACGCGGTGGGCCATGTGGGAGCCGAAGATTCCCCCCAGTCCCGCGGCGACGGCCATGGGCAGCATGTAGTGCCACTTCACGTTGCCCGGGTGCCGCAGGAGCTCCATGGCCATGAAGGCGAAAATGGCGATGCCGTTGATGCAGAGGGCCAACAGGTTCTTCAGGCCGTTCATCTGGTGGATGTCGGTGAGGCCCAGCAGGCTCAGGGCCGCCAGCATGAGGATGCCGATGCCGGCCCCGAAGTAGCCGCCGTAGATGCCGACGATGAACTGGAAGCAGATGGCGGCGACCCACCAGCCCGGTGTCCGCTCGTGGCCGTGGATCCTCTTCAGCAGCTTTCCGACGGGGTCATTGGCCGCCAGCAGCACCGTGGCCAGGAGGATCAGCCAGGGCACCAGCATGTCGAAGACGCTCTGCGGAGTGACCAGCATGAGCCAGGCCCCCAGGGCGCCCCCCAGGAGCGAGGGGGGCATCAGGCGCTTCGCGAAGTCCTTGATGCCGGCGAGGTCCTCGCGGTGGCCCCAGAAGCCGCCGATGGAGCCCGGCCAGAGGGCCAGGGTGCTGGTGACGTTGGCCTGCTGGCCCGTGAGGCCGATGCCCAGCAGGGCGGGGAAGGACACGAGGGTGCCGCCCCCCGCGATGGAGTTGATCGCCCCTGCGGTGAAGGCCGCGGCCATGACGGTGAGCAGTTGCCAGATGTGCATGCCTCCACGATGACAGACCCCCGGTGGTCGCAACAGCGGGCTCCTCTTCGGCTCTGAAGCCGGTCCCTCAGGCGCCGCCCAGGCGACGGGCCTCCTCCCGGCTCAGGGTCCTCCAGGGCCGGGGCAGCAGACCGGGCACCCGGGTCCGGTAGTCCCGGTAGGCCTCGCCGAACTGCTGGACGAGCTTCGACTCCTCCAGCCTGGAGCCCAGGATGAAATAGCCCGTGATCCACAGGGCGGAGACCAGCCGCGCAGCGTTCATGTCCCGGGTCCAGAGCAGCAGCAGCGACAGGGCGTACCAGGGGTGACGCACATACCGGTGGAGGGTGCCGACCCGGAAGGGCTCCCGGTCGCCCGGGGCCTCCCAGCGCTCCCGAAGCTGCCGAAGACCCAGGAAGGCCTCCAGGTCGTAGACCCCGGACCCCGCCAGCAGGAGGCCCAGCGCAGCCAGGCCGAGGCCGTTCATCACCCAGGCCGGTCCCCCGTGCCAGCGCCACAGCCAGGGGCCAGGATGGCGCCAGAGCAGCCCCAGGACCGGGAGGAGCGCCAGCCCGGCCAGGAGGTTGTAGAGCAGCCGGTAGGCCGGTACCAGCCGGGGCAGCCGCCCAGCCACCCAGCGCTTGGTGCCCAGGGCGGCCAGCCCCGAATGCAGGGCCCCGTAGAGGATCCAGGCGAGGGAAAGCGCGAGCAGGCTGGCGACATGGGAACCCATGGGTCGATTGTGGGCGAACCAGTCCGTGAGGACCACCGGAGGGCCGGTTATCCTGGCGGGATGCACTTGTCCTGGCCCCAGCCCGCGCGCCTCGCGCTCCTGTTCGCCCTGCTCTGGGCGGCCTACGTGCTGCTCTGGACGCCGGGCCCCTTCTCACTGAGGCTCCTCGGGCTCTACCCGAAGAAGCTGGGCTCCCGGATCGTGGGCTGGGCCGCCACTCGAACGCTGCCGGCCTCCTGGCGAGGGCCTCTGCTCGGCCGCTTCGCTGACCACTACGGCATCAACCTGGCCGAGGCGGAGCATCCCCTGTCCGACTACCCCAGCCTCCAGGCCCTCTTCACCCGGCGTCTGAGAGCCGGTCTCCGGCCCCAGGCCGCGGTGGCCCCGGGGTTCGTCAACAGCCCGGTGGACGGGCGCCTCATCGCCAGCGGGCGCCTCAAGGCCGGCCAGGCCATCCAGGCCAAGGGCCTGCCCTATCGCGTCACGGAACTCCTCAAACACGATCCCGCCGCGGGGCGCTTCGAGGGTGGGCATTTCCTCACCCTCTACCTCTCGCCCCGGGACTACCACCGCATCCACGTGCCGGTGCAGGGCCAGGTCAGCGCCGTGAGCCGTGTCGAAGGCGAACTCTGGCCCGTGAACGAGGCCAGCACGGGCCATGTCCCGCGCCTCTATGAGCGCAACCGCCGGGCCACCTGGACCGCCCTGGGCACGGGCCCCTGCGAAGGGCTGGAGGTGGCCGCGGTGCTGGTGGGCGCGACCCACGTGGGGGGCGTCGTCCTCAATGCCCGCTGGCTGGGCGGGCGGACGCTGCCCCTCGACGGGGGCCTGGCCGTGGACCACCTGCCCTGTACCGCCGGCGAGGACCTCGGCACCTTCGAATTCGGCTCCACGGTGGTGCTGCTCATCGGGGGACCCCGGGCCGCCGACTGGACCCCCCTCCGCACCGACGGCGAGGTGAAGATGGGCCAGAGGCTGGGGGCCTACCGGTGAACGACATGGACCTCTTCCATCAGGATCCCCTCTGGGAGGAGGGCGGCGACCTGCCTGGCGCCCTGGAGGCGCTCTTCACGGCCGCGGGCGAAGTGCTGGACCTGGCCCGGCTCCGCGAGCTGACAGGCCTCGGCGACGGCATTCTCCAGCAGGGTGTGGAGAAGCTCCAGGAGCGGCTCCAGGGTGCCTCCGGCCTGCGCCTGCTGGAAGTGGGCGGCGGCTGGCGCATGGCCACCAGCCCCGTCTACAAAGAGATGGTCTCCCGCCTGGTGACCACCACCCGCAGCGGCAAGCTCTCGCCGGCCCAGATCGAGGCCCTGGCCATCATCGCCTACCGGCAGCCCGTCACCATCACCGAGCTGAACGCCATCCGCGGCGTCACCAGCAGCGCCAACCAGGTCAAGAGTCTCCTGGAGCGGCAGCTCGTCACTCCCGCCGGCCGCAAGTCCGTGGTGGGCCGGCCCATGACCTACGCCACGACCCAGGCCTTCCTGCTGCACTTCGGCCTCAGGAGCCTGCAGGATCTCCCGCGGCTCGAGGACTTCGGCGAGGGCCGCCTGGAGGCCGAGGCCCTGGCCGGGCTGGAACCGCCCCTGCCCGAGGACGGTCTCTTCGGGATCGGCGCCCTCATCTCCGAGCCAGAACCGCCGGCCGCCGCGGAAGATCCCGCCGAATGAGCCAGCCCACCCTCAGCCTCGAGGCGCAGCCCGCGCAACCCAAGGCCGAAAGCCCCACGGGCCTCTACCTCCAACCCTGGCAGAAGGGCGGCCTGCTGGTCGTGCTCCTCGGCATCCTCTACCTGCGGTTCTGGCGGCGGCGACAGGCCAGGGTCCAGGTCTGCAGCCACTGCGGGAAGAAGAATCCACCCCACCAGCGCAACTGCCAGAAGTGCGCGGCGCCACTGATGCGCGTGGAGTAGGCCGTCCACCTTCAGAATCAGGCGCCGCGACCCTCAAGATGGCCAACCTGGTGGCGATGCTCAGCCCGCCGGGTCCCCGCTCGGAACGCTGCCCATGCAGCGTCCCTCACGACCCGGCTGGACTTCACGGTCGCTTAGAACTCGATCTCGATGGATTCTTCAGCCAGATCGTTCTCCTCGCCCAGCACCTCACAGGCTGCGCCGTACATCTGGAGCACGGCCGTCTTGCGGTTGCTCAGGCTGGTGAGCAGGTCCTTCACGCGCTGGACTTCGGAAGCGATGGTGTTGTTGATCTGGGACACCTCGGAGCGGCAGCGCTCCCGGGTGGTCTCGTAGAAGGCCTTCTGGTCCTGGCTCAAATCCATGGGGTGCTCCTGGCGGTGATAATCATGATAGGGGAGTCGAGTCCATTCCGCTTCAGGACCAGGCCGCAACGGCCAGCATGATGACCAGGATCACAGCCAGCGTCAGGATGACGGGGAGGAGCCAGCGGGGACGGAGGGGGGTCGCTGCCCCCGCGGACTCCTCCGGGAGTTCCTCCGGGACCGGCCTGAGGATCGTCTCCAGCTGGGAAAAGGGGGTGTGCTGACTGGCCGGACCAGCGGAGTCCCCGAGGGTCCGGTGGGAACCGGAGGTGCGGCTGTCGGAAAGAGGGAACCGCGTGGCTGTCAGGTGCTCCAGATGTTCGAGGGAGCCTGCATACAGCGCGTTCATGTACTCCGCCACGTCATGCTCAGTGATGTGGCGTCCCTGCCGCTGGAGATACTCCCGCAGGTCCCGCTCCATGTAGCGGGCCGAGGGGTAGCGGTCCTCAACCCCCTTCTGGAGGGCCCGGTTCACGATGCTGATCATGGGCCTGGACACGTTCGGATTCAGGGCCGCCAGGTTGGAGATGCGGCCCAGCCGGACCTTTTCCAGGACACCCAGTTCAGAGTCCGCCTGGAAGCACCGCTCCCCCGTGAGCAGTTCGAACAAGACCAGGCCCAGCGAGTACAGGTCCGAGCGGTTGTCCAGGGGTTGGCCCGTGGCCTGCTCGGGACTCATGTACAGCAGCTTTCCCTTGAGTGCCCCGGCCATGGTGGTGCTGGCCTTGCTGGCCGCCTTGGCGATGCCGAAGTCCACCAGCTTCACCGCACCCTCAGTGGAGAGGATCACGTTCTGGGGACTGATGTCCCGGTGGACCAGCTTGAGTTCCCGGTCGTCGAAGCCGCGCTTGCGGTGGGCATAATCCAGGGCCGCCGCCACCTTCATGGCCAGAAAGGCCGCCACCTGCTCTGGAATGCGGATGCCCAGCTCGCGCACCTTCCTCAGCAGGGTGCGGAGGTCGTGGCCGTTCACGTATTCCATGGCGATGTAATAGGAGCTCCCCGCCTTGCCGAGGTCGAAGATCTGCACGATGTTCGGGTGCGTCAGCTGGGCCGCCAGCTTGGCCTCGTCGATGAACATGGTGACGAAATCGTCGTTGTCGCTGTAGTGCGGAAGGATCCGCTTGATGGCCACGATCTTCTGGAAACCCTGCACACCACGCTGCTGGGCCTTGAAGAGTTCGGCCATGCCGCCCACGGCGATCTTCTCCAGCAGGTAGTAGTTCCCGTATTCCTCGAGGGCCTCGGGGGCGCCGGGAACCTCGGGCCGGGGCGGCCTGGGGGGTGCGCTTCGGGGTGGGGGCTGGAAGGCCGTCGCGGCCCATACGAATGGATCGTCCACGCCCGAGATGCCGCTGAGGGTGAAATGGGAGGTCTCCGGCGCCTGGACCGCCTCCGCCGAAGGCAGGGTGCGCGAGGGCACCGCGGCGGCGGGCGCGGAGACTCTCCCCGGATCCGGCGGTGCCGGAGGGGCGGCCTCGACCTCCGCCAGGACGGAGCCGAAGATGTCGACGGTGCTGAGGAGCGGCTCAGGGGCCGCTGGAACCTTGGGCGCCTCCTCCTGGAGGAACATGGCAAAGGGGTCGGCCGGCGGAGAGACGGCGGGCCGCTCCAGCTCTTCGATCAGGTCCCCAAAGACATCATCCGCGCTGAGCGGGGCCGCGGGCCGATAGCGCCGCAGGGTGGCGGCGATGGCCTCGTTGGGCTGGGTGCTGTCCAGGAAGGCCTGGATGTCCATCTCCTGCTTTTGGGTGCCGCCACCGGGGGGCACGCCTTCGGACAGCACCAGCACCGGCGGCCGGGGCTTCCGCTCCTGCAGCCGCCGGGCCAGGGCGTAGCCCTCGCCACCGGGGGCGGAGGGATCGAGCAGCACCAGGTCCGGGGCCAGATCGCCTTCCGGAAGGGCCGGGGCTTCCGTCGAGCGGATCCAGCGCACCAGCCAGCCATCCCCTTCCATGGCAGAGACCAGCCCGGAGGTCCTGTGGGGCTCTCCGTCCACGATCAGTAGCAAGGGGCGGGGCATGCGGCTCCGGGGTTCAAGGGAGCCTTCAGGGTAGCGGCAGGCATCTTGGCTGGCCATAACTCGAAAGTTGAGATAGACTTCTCCTTCGGTCCGGAGTTGCCTGGCAGCCCCGGTCGAAATCCACGGGAAAGGAGGTGCATCCCCATGCCTTTGGTCAAGGTCAAAGAAGACGAAACCTTCGAGTTCGCCCTTCGCCGCTTCAAGCGGAAGTGCGAAAAGTCCGGCATTCTCAGCGAGCTGAAGAAGCGTCAGCACTACGAGAAGCCCAGCGCCAAGCGCAAGCGGAAAATGCTCGCCGCCCGTAAGAAGACGCTGAAGCGGCTCGCCCAAGAACGGCGCATGATCGGTTGATCCTGCTTCGATATTGAAGGCGCAAGGTCTCGCGTATGAGCGTAGCGAATACCGAGAAGAAGACGCTGAAGCGGCTCGCCCAAGAACGGCGCATGATCGGATGAGATGTAGCTTTGCTTCATCTTCAAAAAAGGCCCGCGCATGCGGGCCTTTTGATTTACTGAAGGGTCAAGACTGAGGACCGAACACTGCCATGAACCCTGAACTGGATGCCTTGGAATTCCCTGAAGCGGTGCGCCTGATCCAGTCGGGCGCCCGCACCCGGGCCGGCCGCGAGGCCCTGGGCGCCATGCAGCCGGGGGACGGCCTGGCCGGACTCCGCCGCCTCCACCAGCTGGAACTCCAGGAGCTCTGGGCCGCCTCGCCGGACCTGCTGCCCATGCTGGCCATGGACGAGGCCCTGGACGAGCTGCTGGATCCCGCGGGCTGGCCCGAGCCCGCGCACTGGCGACAGCTGCGCGAGGGACTGAAGGCCCTGTCCCGGCTGCTGCACAGCCTCAGCTCCCTCCCCTGGCCGGAATCCCGGCCCGGGCCGCCGGGCACCCACCTGGGCATCGACCGGCTCCAGGTGACTGCGGCCCTGCTCCCGGACCCCGCCCCCCTGGGGGAACGCCTGGCGAAGAGCTTCAATGCCGACGGCGAGCTGGACCCCCTGCGCATCCCTGCCCTGGCGAGCCTCCACCGGGAGCGCCAGGGGGCGTTCCAGGCCGTGCAGGCCAAGCTCCAGAAACTGATGAAGACATCGCCGGACGCCTTCAACGAGACCCTGGTCGTGGAGCGCAACGGGCGGTACTGCCTGCCGGTGCGATCGGAGCGCCGGGGCCTCGTCCCGGGCCTGGTGCTGGACCGCAGCGGCAGTGGCGCCACGGTCTTCATCGAGCCCATGGAGGCGGTGCCCCTCAACAACGCCTTCGTGGAGGCCGACCGCGCCTACGCCGAGGCGGTCCAGGCCTTCCTGCGCGACCTGCTGGCGGAGCTGCGGCAGCGCCGGGAGGACTTCCTCCGCTGGCGGGACCTCCAGGCCCTGGCCGACCAGGCCCTCGGCCTCCTGCGCTGGGCGGGCCTCTGCAACGGGCTGCTCCCGGATCTGGTCCCGGACCCGAAGCAGGGCCGCCTCTGCCTGCTGGAGGCCCGCCATCCCCTGCTGCTGCCGGCGGTCCGCCAGGCCCTGGACCTGGAGCCCCTGCCCCACGCGGTGGTGCCCCTGAACCTGGTGCTGGAGGCGGACAGACCCGGTCTGATCATCTCCGGCTCCAACACCGGCGGGAAGACGGTGGTCCTCAAGACCGTGGGGCTGCTGTCGGCCCTGGCTTCCTGCGGCTGCGCCGTGCCCGTGCGGGAGGGGTCCAGCTTCCCGGCCCTGCCCAGCCTCCATGCGGACATCGGCGATCACCAGACCATCACCGGAAGCCTCTCGACCTTCAGTAGCCATGTCTTGCACTTAAAGAACATACTAGAAACGGTTCAAGACGGCGGCCTGGTCCTCCTGGACGAACTGGGCACGGGCACGGACCCCAAGGAGGGCGCCGCCCTGGGCATCGCCCTGCTCCAGACTCTGTCGCGCCGCCACTGCTGGATCCTCTGTTCCACGCACCTGGGGGAGATCAGCCAATGGGCCCTGCGCCATGCCCGCTTCCAGAACGCCTCGGTGCAGTTCGACGAGGGGCGCCTGGCGCCCACCTACCGCCTGCTGGTGGGCCAGCCCGGTCAGAGCCGGGCCCTCACCATCGCGGCCCGGCTGGGCCTGCCCCGCCAGGTCCTGGACCATGCCGACCGGGTGCTCGGGAAACGGGAGCAGGACTGGCGCGACTTCCTCCGGGAGCTGGAGGTGGAGCGCGCGCGTCTGCTGGAGGAGGCGGAGGGGCTGCGCCTGCAGCAGGCCGCCGCCGAGAAGGACCGGGAGATCCTGCGCCAGCGGGAGGAGCGCCTGCGCGTGGAACGGGAGGCCTTCCAGGCCGAATCTGCGGCAAAGGTGGCCCGGGTGCTGGACTTCCTGGACCACGAAGGCAAGCGGCTGGTGCGGGAACTGAAGGACCGCCAGAGGGCCGCCGGCGAGAATGCGGATCGCCTGGGCACTGAGGCCCACGAGCGGGTGAAGCAGCTGACCCGGCTGGCCGAGGCGGAGCTGGCCCCGGCCCGGGATCCGAAACGGGCAGGTTCCCCCGTGGAAGTCCGGGAGGGCGGGTTCGCCCGGCACCGGGGCCTGGGCGTCGAAGGCAGGGTCGTGGCCCTGAAGGGGGCCCGGGCCACGCTGGAAACACCCCAGGGCCGCCGCCTGGAATGCCACCTGGGCGAGTTGGAGGCCATCGGGGCCCGGGAGGTCCCGCCGAGGGCCTCCGGCAGGGTCCGGGTCCGGGCCGAGGTTCAGGACGTGGAAGCCGAGATCAACCTGATCGGCCGGGCCAGCGACGACGTGGACAGCGACATCTACCGGTTCGTGGAGGAGGCCCTGGCGGCAGGGCGCCGGTTCATCCGCATCGTCCACGGCCATGGCACCGGAAAATTGAAAGCTGCGGTCCGCGAGGCCCTGCGCGGGCACCCCGGCATCTCCCGGGTCGAGGATGCCCCCCAGGCCCAGGGCGGGGCCGGCGCCACGGTGGTCACGCTCCGGTAAATACCCAAAATTCAACCTGCCGCTCCGGAGTCCCGATGCAGCGGCACACCTCCTCAGGGGCGTCCCATGGAATTCTGGAACAATCTCAACATCCGCAAGAAGCTGCTCTATTCGATCCTGGCCTTCGCGGTCGTGCTAGGCATCGCTTCGACGGCTTTCTCCCTCTGGCGGCTCGCAGCCGCCCTGAGCGATGGACTGAGGCTCAAAGCCGAAAGTGTGGCCGGATTGGTGGCGGACAGCATCCAGTCCGGGGTCCAGTTCGAGGATCTGGGCCTGGTCGAGCGGGGCCTGGACGGCCTGAAGGAAGACGCGGACATCACCCAGGCCGCCCTCGTGTCGGTGGACCCGGCCACCAAGGCCACCAGGGTGGTGACCAAGTCCAAGGCCAAAGCCTCCCAGGTAGACTTGGTCCCCTTCGCCGAGGCGTTCCTGAAGGAAGCCTCTTTGGACCCCTCCAAGGAGCACCCGACCGTCGAGAAAGAAGGCTATCTGGTGGTGGGCTCCCTGGTGAAGATCGAGGGCGCCCCGGTCAAATCCTACGTCATGCTCCTGGCCAATCGCGACCGCCTCCACAAGAGCCAGCTGGGCGCCGTGCTTGGCATGGCGGTGCTGGGCATTCTGATGCTTGGCGCAGGCCTGGGTGCCGCGATCTTCCTGGGCAATATCATCGTCACGCCCCTGGAGAACATCCAGCGGCGCATGCGGGACATCTCCGAAGGCGAAGGTGACCTCACGGCCCGCCTGGACGTCCATGGCAATGACGAAATCGCGGCCCTGGCCGGCCACTTCAACCGCTTCGTGGACAACATCCACAAGATCGTCCAGGAGGTGATGGCCATCTCCACGAACATCGCCTCGGGCTCGCTGCAGATGTCGGCGGGCATGTCCGAGATGCACAGCACCGCCCAGAGCATCGCCCATGCGGCCGAAAGCCAGAAGGCCAGCGTCTCCACCACCACGGACAGCATTCAGGGCATCGCCGGGGCCTCCCGGGTGGTCAATTCCAATGTCGCGGACGCCCTCAAGGTGTTCGAGCAGGCCCAGCAGGCCGCGGGCAAGGGAGACACGGCCGTGGGCAGCGCCATCTCCGGCATGCAGGCCATCAACCAGAATTCGAAGCAGATCGGCAACATCCTCACCGTCATCACCGAGATCGCCAACCAGACCAACCTGCTCTCCCTCAATGCCGCCATCGAGGCCGCCAAGGCTGGCGAGCACGGCAAGGGCTTTGCAGTGGTGGCCGAAGAGGTGCGGAAGCTGGCGGAACGCAGCGCCACGGCCGCCAAGGAGATCACGGCCCTGATCCAGACTTCCAACCGCGCCATCGGTGACGGGACGAAGATGGTGAACACCGCGGGCGAGGCCCTCACCAGCATCCAGAGCGCCATCACGGATTCGGTCGGGCGCATGCAGACCATCGGCAGCCAGAGCGAGACCCAGAGCCAGGACAGCCAGTCCGTGGTGGCCGCCATGGGCGACCTCACGGGCATCGCCGAGCAGAACGCCGCCGCCATGGAAGAGATGGCCGCCACCATCAAGGAATCCACCCACACCGTGGACGAGCTCAGCCGCCTGGCCGAGCAGCTCAATGCCCTGGTGGCGCGGTTCCGGGTCTGATCGAGAACTTCCTGCAATAGCCATGAGAAAGGCCCCGCGAGCGCGGGGCCTTTCTCATGAATCAGGCGCTCAGAACTTCAGGCGCAGGCTGAACTGCACTTCCCGCGGGGCCCGGTCGAGGGTGTCGATGTAGCCGAAGCTCGCGATGGGGGTGTTCGCCGGGGCGGCGCCGATGGCGGTCGTCTGGCTGGTGGTCTGGTTGGCCCAGTTGAAGACGTTGAAGATCTGCACGCCGCCCTCGATCTGGAAGGTGCGGGCGACGTTCCAGGAGCGCTTGAGGGCCAGGTCGAAGTACTTCTGGGAGGGCTGCCGGAAGGCATTGCGTCCCCCGTAGCCGGGCGCGTAGTCGTTGGTGAGGTTGTCGCCGTTGACGTTGCTCGTGGCGAAGGCGGAGTAGGGCAGGCCGGACTGGTACTGGAAGGTGACCGCCCCCTGGATCCCGTAGATCACCGGGAAGTAGCCCGTGAACACGCCGCGGAACTTCACGTCGCTGTCGCCGGGCGCCAGGTTGGCCCCCGGATCGGCGGGGTTGTTGGTCACGCTGATGCCGCCATTGGTGATGCGCTCGTTGCTGTTCATGTCCCGCTCCTGCGAGAACGTCACGCTGCTCTGGAAGCCGAAGCCCGTGTCAGAGTTGCGGGCGGCCGTGAGAGTCAGGGCCTTGTAGGAGCCGGTGCCGTTGTTCTCGGAGAGGTAGACGTCGCCGAAGCCGGTGAAATCCACCCGGCGGCCCCGGATGATGGCAAAGCCGGGCCGGCTGGCGCTGGCCGTGGTGAAGAGGTTCACGTTGGTGGGGTAGCCGTTGTTGTAGTAGGCCCCGGTGGCCAGCGTCCCATCCGCATTGCGCTGCCCGAGGTTCACGTTCACGAAGTACTGCTGGTTCTGGAACACGGTATACTCGCCGCGCGCCCCCAGCACCAGGCCGTTGTCGTACCGGTGTTCGGCCCCGAGGGTGCTGCTGATCTTCCGGGGCATCTTGTTGTTGGGATCCCAGATCTGGCCGGTGCGGGCCCCCACCCCGCCCAGGGTCGTCAGGGTGGCCGTATCCAGGGGCAGCAGGGTCGTGCCTCCCTGGGTGCGGTTGGCATAGGAGAGGGCGCCGGTATTCCAGGCCGCCAGGGCGGCCGCATTGGAGGAGGGGCTGATGCTGTAGACCGAGATGGTGTTGCCGTTGGCCGTCATGGTGTTGGACACCGTCAGGCTGGGATCGGGGCTGGAGAAGGCCCCCCAGCCGCCCTTGACCACGGTCTTGCCGTCCCCGAACAGGTCCAGGCTGAAGCCGAAGCGGGGGTCGATGGACGTGTTGCTGTCCGCCTGGTCCGTGCCGGCGAACTGGGCCGCCGGAAGGGGATTGGTCGGCTCGTTCTCCCGGGTGATGCGCACGCCGCCCGTGAGGTTGAGGCGGTGGTCCAGGAAGCCCTTGTACTGGGCCTGCACGAAGCCGGCCAGCAGGGAGGAATTGTAGTCGATCCAGCCGTTGGTGGGGCTCACGGCGCCCCGGTAGGTCACGTTGCTGGCGGCAGTGAGGCTGTGGGTGGCCCAGAGGTTGGCCGTGGCGTAGTCGGGGAAGCTGAAGTAGCCGCCCATGTACTGGGGGAACTGGTTCTGGTAGGAGTACCACTGCAGGTCCACGCCGCCCTTGACGAGCCAGTCGCCCTGGGACCAGGTGACCGTGTCCAGCACCTGGTTGTTGAACTCATTGAGCTGGCTGGGGGCGTACCAGATCTGCCCGGCGGTGAACCCACCCGAGACGTTGAATTCAGGCACGGACGAATTGGGTACCCGGGGATGGCGCTCGTCGGCCACCTGCAGGCGGGCCTCGTTGGTCAGGTTGGCGCCGAAGCTGCTCACCAGTTCCGCCACCCAGGAGACGCTGCTCACCCCGTCCACGCCGTTGTCGCTGAGCCCCGTGGTGACGCCCAGGTTCGTGCCGTTGGTGTTGGTGAACTTCTGGGTGTTGAGGCGCAGGGAGGCCCGGTGGTTCTCGTTGATGTTCCAGTCCACCCGGGCGAAGACCGTGGTGTTCTTCTGGTCGTTGGTGATGGCCGAGCCGGATTCGGAGGCGAGGGAATGGCCATCGCTGCCCACGGCGATGGCACCGAAATTGGCGAGGAAGGTGTTCAGGTTCGCGGCGGAGTTGTTTCCGCTGGAGGCCACGGCGAAGGCGGGGGTCAGGTTCTGGGAGTAGTGCAGCGTCTCCACACCCACGAAGTAGAAGAGCTTGTCCTTGATGATGGGGCCGCCCACGTTGGCGCTGAGCTGCTGCTGGCTGAAGGCCAGGGTCCGGGAGCTGTTCGTGTTGGTGGTGCCCCGGGGGTCGTAGGGCACGGGGCGGAGCTTGGCCACCAGGTTCTGGCTCCGGAACTGGTCCAGGAGGTCGCCCGTCAGCTCGTTGCCGCCCTGCTTGCTGACCGCGTTGATGACGGCGCCGGCCCCCGCGTACTGGGGATCGTAGGCGTCGGTGATGATCTGCATCTCCTTCACGGTGTCCAGGCCGAAGCTGAAGGGGATGGCCGTGCCGCCCCGGGGGTCCCCGTAGAAGCTGGAATTGAAGCTGGCACCGTCGATGGTCAGGTTGTTCATGATGCCGCGGGAACCCTCCACCACCTGGCGCCCGGTGGCCCCGGTGACAGCCCCGGGGGTGAGCTTCACGAGGTCCGTGAAGTTGCGGCCCTTCAGCGGGGCGTTCTCGACGATCTTCTCGTCGATGGAGACCATCGCGTTCACCTGGGTGGTGTCCAGGGAGCTGGAAACGGAAGCGACCTCCACGGTCGCGGCAGCCTCGGCCTTGTCGATGCTGAAGTTGGCGACGGCGCTCTGGCCCAGCAGGACCTGGAGGTTGGCGTCCTTGACGGTGCGCATGGCCGAGGCGGTCACGGTGAGTTCATAGTTGCCCACGGGCAGCAGGCCGATGCGGTACTCGCCCTGGGCATCGGAGACCGTGGTCCGGGTGAAGCCGGTCTCGCGGTTGCGCAGGAGGACCGTGGCGCCGGCCACGGTCTTGCCGGCCTTGTCCCTGATCACGCCCCGGATGGCGCCGGAGGTGGAGGAGGTCTGGGCCGAGGCCACCATGGCGCAGGCCAGGGCAGTCAAGGTGAGGGTTCCGAATCGACGGTTCATGCGATTCTCCTGGGCCGGGGATGGCCGGGTTGAGGGTGAATGGGCTCTCGGGGGGGCCAGGAGTCCATGGCCTTGCTTGCCTCAGCATCCCCAATCAGGTGCGGCGACTCAAGTGTCTTTTTTACCCAGAATGTTCCCGGAAAAATTCCATCCAGGACACATCTGGGACAAGGACCCGCCTACCCCAAGTAAATGTCAGGCCAGGTTGCGGGCCTTCAGGAACGTGACGAAGCCCAGATCGCCATCACTGACATGGTGCTTCAGCCAGCCCTCCAGGAACGTGGGCACCATCAGAGCCATGGCCTGCTGGCTTTCCTGGTATCGGGCCTGCAGTTCCCGAAGGCTGGCGAGCATCGAGGCGTGATCGGACACGTGCTGTGGGAAGTCGGGATAGCCGAACCTGCTCATGTACGTCTCTTCCGTGGCGAAGTGGCGTTCCGTGCAGGCGACCAAATCCCCAAGCAGGGCCTCGACCAGGGGCCGGGCGGCGCCGACCTCGATCATCCGCCGTAGGCGCTCCATGACCCCGAAGAGCTCCTGATGCTGCTCATCGAGCATCTGGATGCCCGTGTCGGCCAATGAACTCCAAGTCATTTCCATATTATAGGCGCTCCACAATCAATTAAGACTAAATTATTCAATTACTTAATGTCAAAAGCCCATCCCATCAAGAAATGTCGACAGTCGAATGTATGGTTTACCGACCGCGAAATCAAGAAAGATCCATCGGATCCGCAAGCCGAAGCCCCCATCCGATCCCCGGGGGGCTGGGGGTTCCGGTTGGCCCAGGGCTCCGTCCGAACCACTGGACCCGATGCCCGGGCCGAGGCCGAGGCCGAAGGACGCTCTGTGGGACAATGGCCACCCACCCCACAAATCCTCGGAGGGCTCCAGGTCCGCCGACACCTCGAAACTTCGGGATTCACCAAAGCCGCCTCCGGACCTCACCGCGGCCCCCCGCCATGCCGCTTGCCGGGGTTGCCCCCTCCGCTCGGGTAGAGAGGTTCCGAGCCCCACCTGTTCCACCCAGCCCCACGAAGGGACCGCAGCCATGGAAAAGATCATCTGGGACGATTCCTTCAGTGTCGGCGTGGAGGTGCTCGATCAGCAGCACCGGCAGATCGTCGAGGTCATCAACCGACTCCTCGAGGAGCCCCAGGAAGGCTTCGATGCGGACCAGATCGCCAGGATCCTGGATGACCTGACTAAATTTGTCCATCTGCACTTCCGGATGGAAGAGGGACTCCTCGCCCAGCACGGCTACCCCGACCTCCAGGTCCAGCAGGCCGAGCACAGGGAATTCCGGGTCGAATTAGCCTCTCTGTGCATGGGTTCCATGAAGAACCACACGGTCGTCCCGATCAATGCGCTGCTCTACCTGAAAGAGTGGTGGGTGGACCACATTCTCGTGAAAGACATGCAGTACCGCCCGTTCCTCTCAAGCCGCCCGGGCCTGCTGCCTTCCTGATGAGGGCCTCAGTCTTGGCTTGAGTCAGGTTCACCCATCATTTGTAGACGCCACAACCGACGACCATGCCGTTGACCGATTCCACATAGGAGGTCTTTGGCTCGACTTTCCCTGTCTTCGGGCTGAGGTATTTATAGTCGGTCCAACCCCCACCCTTGGAGAGCCCGGTCTTGATGATGTCCTGGATATAGAGCACGCCATCAGGATCCTTGGCAGTCCACCGGTTCACACCGACCAGATTCCCACGGAACCCCTGCCCGTGGCAGGTGCCCTTGTCATCGTAGACGAAGATGTAGAGATCCCCGTCAGCCTGCACATGAAACCGCCCCTTGGGGCTGTTGGTTTCAAAAATGAGCTTCTCCATTCCATTGGATTTCGCGAAGGCAATCGCACTTTTCACCAGCGCTTTCGCCGCCGTTTTTTCTTCCTGAGCACCAAGCACACAGGTGATTGACAGGGCAAGCGGCAAGACACATGCACGGTTCAACATGAAACCCCCAGGAATGTTGTTTACCCGGGTATCGTCAAAATGGGTACACGGCTTAATTTCGTCCCGTCCAGCGGCCTGCTAGGCCCACGGAACCAAGGACCGGCGTTGTGACTTCACTCCCCCCGCAAGGTAGGGACAGTACCGGCGCCGATTTTCCCGGGATGTGGCCGAGCTCCGCTGACGACGGAACCGGGAATAAGAAAAGCCCTCCAAAGTAGGGCTAAGTCTTGGTACCGGTGGTCGGACTCGAACCGACACTCCTTTAGGGGGAAACGGATTTTGAGTCCGTCGCGTCTGCCATTTCGCCACACCGGCCAGAAGGGCCAGGATAGCGCACTGGCGCGGGTTCTCATACGAAAATGCACCTGGTCGACGCCGAGTTAAATCGATTGAAGTTGAAAAGCGAGAGCCCGGGGCTGTGCGCGCAGCGCGCCCATAGATCCTCGCAACGTACGCGTTGCGAGGGGAACCCCCAGAGAGCTACAGCGCCGTGAGCGGGATGCGGCGCCCGGCGCCGAAGGCCTTGGGACTCACCTTGAAGGCGAAGGGCAGCTGGCGGCGCTTGAACTCCGTGCGGCGGAGGAGGCCGAGGATGCGCGGCAGCGCGGCCCGGGCCTGTGCCAGGGCCGGGCCCTCCAGCAGCAGGGCCAGGTCCTCCGCGAGGCCTTCCTCGGGGCGCTGGGCCTCCAGGGCCGCGCCGAGGATGGCGTCCAGCTGGGCATAGGGCAGCAGGCTGGCCTCATCGGTCTGGCCGGGCCTCAGCTCGGCGGTGGGAGGACGTTCGAGCACGCCAAGGGGGACGGCCTCGCCCAGGTCCCGGGCCAGGGCGTAGACCCGGGCCTTCAGGCAGTCCCCCAGGGGGGAGAAGGCGCCGATGCCGTCGCCATAGAGGGTGAAGTAGCCCGTGGCGGCCTCGCTCTTGTTGCCTGTGTTCAGCACGGCCACGCGCTCCGTGCCCAGGCGCTGCTGGATCGCCGGTTCCGTAGTGAGGGCCATGAGCAGGCTGCCCCGGCTGCGGCTCTGGAGGTTCTCGTCCGTGAGCCCGAAACTGCGCCCAGGAAACGCCTTGCCCAGGGAGGCGGCGAAGCCCGCGTAGGGGTCGTCGGCGTCCAGCCGGAGGAAGCCCATGCCCAGGTGCCGGGCCTGCTGCTCGGCGAAGTCCCCGCTGGCCTCGCTGCTGAAGCGCGTGGGCAGGGCCGCCCCCAGGACCCGTCCCGGACCCAGGGCCTCCACGGCCAGGGCCGCGGCCACGGCGCTGTCGATGCCCCCCGAGAGGCCCAGGACCACGGCCTCCAGTCCCTGCTTGGCGAGGTTGTCCCGGATGCCCGTCACCAGGGCCCGGCGGAGCCAGGGGCCCTCCTCCACCTGGCGCCAGGGCTGGCCAGTCGCGACCGGGTCCACCAGGAGCGAGCGTTCCTGGAAGGCCTCACACCCCTGCCAGCGCCCGTCCGGCAGGGCCAGGCCGGAGCCGCCGTCGAAGAGCAGCCAGCTCTCCGCCCCCACCCGGCTGGCATAGGCGATGGGCAGCCCGTGCTTCTCCGCCAGCCCCGGCAACAGGCGGCGGCGCTGGGCCTCCTTGGAGGGGATGGCCCAGGGCGCGCTCCGGCCCTGCGGGAGCCAGCTGCCCAGGGCGCTGGGGCTGGCGCTGGCGTTGAGGATCAGGGTGGCGCCGGCGGCGGCCAGGTCCGCGATGGGGTCCATGCCGTAGCCCACGGGCACATTCCCCAGCTGCGGATCGGCCCAGAGGTCCTCGCAGATGGATAGCCCGATGCGGTGGTCGCGGAAGCGCACCAGGGGTTGCGGCGAGGCGTCCGGCTCGAAGTAGCGGTGCTCGTCGAAGACGTCGTAGCTAGGCAGCACCCGCTTCCGGGCGCAGTGGCGC
>Ga0214197_1000113_pt1 | contig 37068 bp, 35 predicted proteins | sample TroBogEpilimnion_16_FD_153035 | JGI IMG/M metagenome (GOLD analysis project Ga0214197, IMG submission 153035) | Freshwater microbial communities from Trout Bog Lake, WI - 09SEP2008 epilimnion | ecosystem: Environmental > Aquatic > Freshwater > Lake > Epilimnion/Euphotic zone | place: Trout Bog... | reverse complement strand
CAACGAGGAGCCAGCCGTGAACTTGTACGTGTGACGGTGGTTCAAGTCCTGCCGCCATGCACATTGCTGGCCACCAGACACAGTGGAAGCGAATGATCTCTTTGCCAATGAGGTGGTGAGAGTTTGGCCACCACTTGGCGACTTCATCATCTTCTCTTCCGTAGCCAATTGCGGTGAGGTAATTGATCAGCGCGTCGTACCAAACATAAAAGACGTGCTTTTCGTCCCACGGAACTGGAACACCCCACGAAATAGAAGTGCGCGTAATTGAGATGTCGCGAAGGCCGCCCTTAATAAATGCGTACGCCTCATTGCTCTTTGTTCCAGGTGTTACGAACTCTGGGTTCTTGGCGTAGTACTCAAGCAACTTGTCTTCAAAGGCGCTCAGCTTAAAGAACCAGTTTTCTTCTTCCATTTGCGTAAGTGGTTTTCCGTGAACCGGACACTTGCCATTGTCGCTTGCTTCATCGGTGAAGTAGTCCTCGCAGCTAACGCAGTAGAGGCCGGAGTAAGTGTCTTTATAGATAAAACCGTTGTCGTAAATCGCTGTGAGGAACTTCTGCACACTTTCGTAGTGGCGAGGCTCGGTAGTTCGAATGAAGTCGTCATAACTAATGCCGAGTGCATCCCAGGCTTCTCGGAACCGTGCTGAGGTGGTATCAGCCCAGGCCTGTGGTGATACACCGTTCTTTTCTGCAGCGTCGGCAACCTTTTGGCCGTGCTCGTCTGTTCCGGTGAGGAACTTGGTCTCGTCACCAATGAGTCGGTGCCACCGAGCCAAGGCGTCAGCATTCACCGTGCAATAGGCGTGGCCTACGTGAGGTGCGTCATTGACGTAGTAAATCGGCGTAGTGATATAGAAGCGAGCCATTAACTAAAGGTTACTAAGTTATGAATCCTGCTCGGCTCGAACATCGAGACCGAGTTGATACGCAACTCGGTGAGCAACCCCGAGCGTTTCAGAGACGTACGAGACTGCGTCTCGCAAGGTAGCCCCACTACTCAGCTGCTCAATGATGGCCTTTTTGGCCGTTTCATCATCAACAACAGGCGCCGGTTCTGCGCCATCAAGAACAACAACAATTTCACCGAGAACTTCTCTTGAAGAGTAGCGATCATGCACTTCTTTTAGAGTTCCACGAATTACTTCTTCATGGAGCTTGGTGATTTCTCTACAAACAGCCACCCTGCGCTCTGGGTAGTGAACTGCAAGTTCGCTAAGTGTCGTTACCAGTCGTTGAGGTGATTCATAAAAGACCACCGTGCGTTGTTCTTTTGCCCACTGTGCGTAGAGCGCTTCACGTTCACCAGCTTTTCTAGGAACGAACCCTTCCATAATGAAACGTTCAGTTGGAAGACCGCTAATGGTGAGTGCAGCAATAACCGCCGCTGGTCCAGGAGCCGTCGTCACAAAAAGTCCAGCTTCTGCAACTGCAGCAACAACACGTGTGCCTGGGTCACTGATACCCGGAGTGCCAGCATCGCTGATCAGAACGACAACTTGGCCTTCGCTGACTCGCTTGATGACTTCTTCGCACTGAGAAGCTTCATTGTGCTCATGGAGGGCTTTCAGTCGACCGTTGACGGGAATGTTGTTCGCGCTGAAGAGCGTGCTCGAGTGGCGGGTGTCTTCGCAGTAGATAACGTCGGCCTTTTCCAGTAATTCCAGGGCCCGACGAGAAATGTCCCCGAGGTTGCCAAGAGGGGTTGCTACCACTACAAGTTGTCCTTGCATCTGCACGTAATTCCCTTCGTTTGGCTTAGTAGGCCATTTACCTACTAACATTGTCACCTATGTCAAAGCGGACTAACAAGCGCAAGCTACGAGCCAAGAAAAAGGCTAACCACGGCAAGAAGCCGAACTGCGGTCGCGGCTAAAGCCGTACCCTTACAGTTTCCCGTCCCACCCACAGTTTCGCTCTTTTAAGAGGGTGCTCAGTGGCGTAGGCGTGTCGGTTATTACGCCATCAACCCCGAGGTCCACCAATCTGGACATCGACTCGACATCATTAATTGTCCATACGTGAACGGCCACACCTGATTTGTGAGCTGACTCGACAAATTGCTCATTCACAACCGTGATATCTCCGAAAGTTTCTGGAACCTGGAATGAGCACACCGGAGGAACCTTGAGTTCTCCGCCTTCGAGCATCGAGAAAAAGAATGCTGAAGTCTCATTCGTAGCCGCAGAAGTAGCAACTTCGGGGGCCAGCAAGCGAAACTTCTGAATCGCGTCGTCATGAAATGACGCAACGATCACCGAACTTGTTCGCTCAAGCCGTTGCAGCTCTTTATAAAGGAGCTCTTCATAGGGTTCAACATCAGGGGTTGTTTGCTTGATGTCCATGTTGAGTAGAACTCCTGGGAACGCTTCGCTCACTTCTTCAAGGGTTGCGATTGCAAAACTGCGGTCTATCGGTGCTTTGCCTCGGTGCACGTATTCACTGTCGCTACGACCCGGAGAAACTGCTTCTCCCGCAATCCACCAATACGCATTATCCATTTCTTGGATCTCGGCCAAAGTGAAATTGGCAATACTCCCCTGGTGGTTCGTGGTGCGGTCAACGGTTTCATCGTGACAAACAACAATCTTTCGATCTTTCGTTGCATGAACGTCCAGTTCAACTGCAGTAGCGCCATTCTTTAGTGCGTTCGAAATTGCAGCGATTGTTGATGATGGCCCTTCGAAGGAGCCGCCTTGGTGAGCAAAAGAAATTACTCTGCGCTCAAGCCAAGGACTACTCACGCGTTTGTTCGACCTTGCGGGAATAACTTCTTTTCCATTCGGCTCTCCATGTAGAAAGCGAGACCAGGAACGAATCCTGAAAGCAGCATCAGTGCAATGTATCCCACGTGAAGTTTTGCCTTCAGAGCCAAATTAAAAGAAGCAACGAGATAAATCGGGTACAAGACAATTCCGTGTCCGACGCCGACGAGGCTGACGAACCATTTGATGTGATGCCACGCAGTTGCATCAACCTTGTGAAGAATAAATGTTGCACAAAGAATTAGTAACGTTGTTCCCGTAATGAATGACATGATTCGGTAACGATTAAAAGCCTTTAACATTTAGTGTCCAAACAGTTTCTTTTTAGGTTTTGTAGCAATGTTTTCTAGATGATCGTTGTACGCGGCCATCTGTGGATCTTCTGACATTGACTCTGCAGCTCGAGCGGCCTGCGCCAAGGCTCGCTGCTTCTCTTCAAATTCACGGCGTGCTTTTTCTTGATGTTCAGTTACTTTTTCTTGGTTGAGCAGTGCCCACCATCCAAAGACTCCAAGCACTGCGAAGCAAGGCCATTCAATTGAGTAGAGGAAGCTCAGTGAATTACCCTGAATAGCACGACCAACTTGCCAATACGCCGCTGAAGCACACATGGCTAGCCACACGATTAAACAAATGTGCAGAATTAATGCCTGCTTGGTTAGATACTTAGCCTTCACGATGCCATCCTACCTAGTGGACTTCATTTCCTAGGCCCAGCCCTAGGATGAACTGGTGTCAAACATGCAAATGAATGAGTTCTCTTGGAGCCATTTAAACCACTGGCATCTGGGCATCGTGCCAGTCGTTCTTCTTCTTGGTGCTGGCTGTTTGTACGCAGTTGGAGCTCGAAGGGCCAAGGACTGGCCGCTAGCGCCTTCGTTGTTTTTCTACCTCGGCCTCGTTGTTACCTTTTTGGCCACGCAGAGCGTTATTGGCTACTTCGACATGGAGTACTTCAGCGCCCACATGGTCCAGCACCTCCTTCTGATCATGGCGGCAGCTCCATTATTCGCCTGTGCTCGCCCCCTCGATCTCATCAGCAAGGTCGGTCCGCTCTGGGCAAAGAAGTTCATTGATGGCCGCTTCATGCGCGTCGTGCTGCACCCACTTTTTGGTTTCGCAGCGTACGTAGTGTTCATCCCAGTGACGCACCTCACGGGGCTCTTTGACCTCATGATGAAGTATTCGCTTATTCATCATGCAGAGCAGATTGCATTTCTCATCATTGGATACTTATTTTTCAGAGTGGCTTTTGGACTTGAGCGAGGCATGAAGCTGCACCCGGGACTTCGACTGGTCTACGTAATGGGGGCCGTTCCCGTAGATACGTTCACTGGACTCGCGCTCATAATGTCGGTGAAGAACCCATTCCCTGGTTACGCCGCGATGGCACCAATGGGATCAACTCCCGCTTCAATCCTTGACAACGTGAAGCTTGGTGGATCCATTATGTGGATTGGGGGCGACGGACTAATGCTTCTGGCGTGTATTCCACTCGTAGTGATGTGGGTGAAATGGGAAACGATTCGTACTCGAGAGATTGATGCTGAACTCGACGAGCTCGGACTCTAAGAACTAGAGCAGTCCTGCTTCAATAGCGAGTTCTTCTAGATCAACTTCTGGCCGAGCTCCGAGGTGCTTAATAATTTCTCCAGCACAAAGCGATCCCAGCTGAGCCGCTTCAACAGGGTCACAGCCCAGGGCCATGCCGTAAAGAAATCCTGCAGCGAACATGTCGCCCGCACCATTTTGATCAACCACATGCTCAACTTCAGCAGCAGGGACGTTGACAACTTCAGAGAACGAAAGAACGTCTGCTCCTTCTGGTCCGCGAGTGACCACTGCAAGAATTCCGAGTTCATCAATGAGGTCATACGCCTCGGTGAGTGTTTCAACTTGAAAGAGCGAAAGTATTTCATCTTTATTACAAAGCAGTAAGTCAACATCGTTGGTGATGAGCTCGAGGAAGTCTCGTCGGTGACGATCTACGCAGAAACTGTCCGAGAGCGAAAGGGCAACCATCGAGTCATGTTCGTGTGCAAAGTTGACAACTTTTTTGATTGCCTCTTTCGCCGGTGGAAGATCGAACAGGTAACCCTCAACGTAGGTAATCTCAGAACGTGCAATGAGGTCTTCTCGAATGTCATCAGGACGAAGTTGATTGCCAGCACCTAAGTACGTGGCCATGGTGCGCTGCGCATCATCAGTAATAAATACGTGACAACGACCAGTTGCACCTTCATCAGGTGCGGCGATTGCAACATCGAGTTCCGCACCGAGTGTTTTCAAGTCGTGCTGGAATCGTTCACCGAATTCATCGTTGGCAACTTTTCCAATGAAGCCACACGTTCCGCCAAGATTGGCTACTCCAGATATTGAGTTTGCAACTGAGCCACCACTCATCTGTGTTGTTGGCCCCATCGCGTTATAAATCGTGTCGAGCCTGTCAGCATCAACAAGGCTCATCGAGGCTTTTACGAATCCAAGATCTGCGTACACCTCATCGGAGTCGCGAGAAATAATGTCGAGCATCGCGTTGCCAATGCCAGTAACTGCAAGGCGATTTGGGCCGGGCTTTTTGCGGAGGGAAACTGGCGTCTGAGAATTTGTCACCTAGCGAGCGTAGAAGATTTTCCCCTAGGGTGGATGGCTATGAGTACTACTAAGAATCCATACCGCCTCGACCGTTCAATTGTCCCATCGGCCTATCGAATTTTCATCACCCCAGACCTCGATGCCGCCACCTTTTCGGGACGCGTTGAGATCGACATCGACGTAAAAGAGTCAAATACTTCTTTCACGTTGAACGCCAAGGCACTCGAGATGGGCGACGCAACCATCACTTCAGGATCAACGTCGCTTCGCTCAACCAATCTGACCCTGAACGACAAGTACGAGACTGCAACCTTCAGCTTCGAGAGTGCGCTGCCCACTGGCGCTGGCGTTCTAGAGATTGCCTTTACTGGAGTTCTTAACGATCACCTGCAAGGTTTCTACCTTTCTAAGTACAAAGATGCCAGCGGCACCGAACACCGGATTGCGACCACGCAGTTTGAGCACTCGTACGCTCGCCAAGCCTTTCCTTGCTGGGACGAGCCGTCATTCAAGGCCACCTACCAAGTGAACCTCACGGTTCCTTCACACTTGGCGGTGTATTCAAATAACCCTGAAACTTCAAACGTTGATCTTGGTAATGGTCAAAAGACTGTTGCCTACTCCCCGACCATGATCATGTCAACGTATCTCGTTGCATTCTGTGTAGGACCGTTCGAATCAACTGAGGCAGTTGATGTTGATGGTGTGCCACTTCGAGTGATCTACCCAATTGGCAAGGGCCACTTAACAGACCTCGCCATGGAAGCTGGTACGCACGCACTTCGTTTCTTCTCTTCATACTTCGACATTCCCTACCCAGGTGAAAAGCTCGACATGATTGCGATTCCCGACTTTGCTGCTGGTGCGATGGAAAACTTAGGTCTCGTCACTTACCGCGAAACTGCACTGCTCGTTGACCCAGAAGTTGCCGGACTCGCAGCTGTGCAGCGTGTAGCTGAAGTTGTTGCTCACGAAATTGCTCACATGTGGTTTGGTGACCTTGTAACCATGGAATGGTGGGAAGGAATTTGGCTCAACGAAGCATTCGCCACATTCTGCGCCACACTCGCAATGGAAAACTTCCGACCTGAATGGGACATCTGGACTTGGTTCGCAGTGGTTGACCGTGAAATGGCTATGAAGGTTGACGGACTCCACTCGACTCGACCAATTGAATACGAAGTCATCTCACCAGACGACACACAAGGAATGTTCGACGTTCTCACCTACGAAAAGGGTGGCGGAGTTCTACGAATGCTTCAGCAATTTCTCGGTGAAGAGACATACCGAAACGGAATTCGCCGTTATTTGAAGAAGCACAGTTACAAGAACACCGTAACTACCGACCTATGGGACGCCCTCGAAGAAGAATCAGGCAAGCCAGTTCGAGACATCATGAACACCTTCATTTTGCAAGGTGGCCACCCAATGGTGACACTGGAGAACGGTCAGATTTCTCAGCAGCCATTCGCTTACGGAAGTCTTGTAGCTACTCCTACATCGCCCTCTAGTGAGATCGGAAAGAAGTGGTTAGTGCCAGTTCTTACGAAGTCACTCGATTCAACAACTGTTACTCGTAACTTGTTGAGCGACACTCCAATCACGCTAAGTGATGCGGCACCCGTGCTCGTAAATGTTGGTGCATCTGGAGTATTTCGCACCCGCTACGGCGCCGCAGAATCATCAGCAATCGCTGCGCGATTCGGCGAACTTGAAAAGGTCGACCGCGCAAACATATTGCTCGATGCATGGGCAGCCCTCTTTGCTGGCCAAATCACATGGGCCAGCTTTGAAGAGCTCGCACGAAGCGCTGCACCTTTTAGAGAAGTTGCATCTTTAGAAACCGTGGCCGCAGCAATTGAAATGCTGAATCGCGTTTTAACTCCTGAGCAAACTCCAAAGATTGCTGCCTTCGCAAATGACATCTTCTCTCCTGTTCTTGATGCATTCGGCTGGGACCCTAAGGCCAATGAAGACACCTTCGATGGCAAGGCCCGTGGACTCGCTATTGGAACTCTGGGCAGTGTTGCCAAGAATCCGGCAGTGATTGCAGAAGCGCGTAAGCGTTTTGATGCCGGCAACATTCACGGTGACATCTTGATCCCCGTACTTCGTGTCATTGGAGAGCAAGGTCAAGCTGCAGACTTCGATGAGTTCTGGAAGCGTTGTCAAAATGCCGCTACTCCTCAAGATGAAAACAATTACCGCATGGCACTTGGATTCTTTACTGATGAAGCATTGCTACTTCGCGCCACCGAAATGTGTTACTCAACATTCCGTAACCAAGACGGTGGAATGATGCTTGGTTTCTACAGCCGCAATCGTGTCTCGGGACCCGCTGTGTGGAAAGTAATCGCGAAGCGATGGGACGAAGCGATGGACCGCTTCCCTTCGAGCGCTCACGCACGCCTTGCTGTTGGAGTGTCGACATACGTAACTGATGAAGCATTCTCACGTGAAGTTGAAAAATTCCACAACGAGCACGCACTTGCTGGTCGCCAGAAGACTGTCGATCAGGAAATTGAGCGCATGCACGTAGGAATTGCATTCACCAAAGCAATGCGTTCGCAGTTCTAGGCTTTGTAGGTGAGCATCGGGTATTTCTTTTTTATCATTGGACTCTTTTTCATAATTGAGTTACCCGATAAATCATTCATTGCAACAATTGTTATGGCCACCAAGGCCCGACCTATACCTGTGCTCCTTGGTGCGAGTACTGCACTAGTTGTCCACATGGCAATTGCCTGTGCTGCAGGTCAAGTTATTGCTTCGTTTCCTACAACGATAAAGGACATCACTATTGCGGTTTTGTTTTTAGGCGGTGCTGCGTACTTACTCATGGTCCCTGGAAAAATCGAAGTAGAAAAAGGCGAGGAAGAAGCATCAGCTGAAAAGTCTGGATCGTGGTGGAAAGAGTTAACGGTTGCTTTCAGCGTTATTTTCGTTGGCGAATTTGGTGACATCACTCAAATTCAAGCTGCGAACTTGACGGCAAAGACTCACCTACCAATCGCGGTATTTGTCGCATCTTCAATAGGTCTCATCCTCGTGGAGGTTGTCGGTGTCTACGGTGGTCAATTCCTGGTGAGGAAGTTCTCGCTCCAAAAAATTAGATACGCGGGTGGAATTGTCTTCGCCGGACTTGGTATCTATTCCGTCGTTAAGTTGATCTCCGGATGAGCCGCCGTTCAGAATTACTGGCCTACGCCGAGGGCGTAAAGGGTTTTATGCCAACCAACGAGGGTCTGGCTCTTCATGACTACGCGCGTGCTCACGGTGAACAAGTTTCTGGTGGGACGTGGCTCGAAGTTGGAGCTTGGTGCGGTAAATCAGCTGTATACATCGGGAGCGCCGCCGAAGAAACCGGTGCAGTCCTCTATTCACTTGACCACCACCACGGCAGCGAAGAGAACCAGGCGGGATGGGAACACTTTGACCCTACGCTCGTGGACCCAGTTGATGGCAGGCTTAATACGCTTCCAACCTGGCAGCGAACGATTGCTGACGCCAAACTTGAAGCAACGGTTATTGGACTCGTTGGACCATCAATTGTTGTTGCCAAACATTTCGCTCAGCCACTTGACGTCCTCTTTATTGACGGCGGTCACGGCAAAGAAGTTGCGTGGGCCGATTACGAAGCGTGGACGCCAAAGATTGCTGCTGGTGGACTACTGCTCATCCACGATGTTTTTCCAAATCCTGCAGACGGCGGACGTCCGCCCTACGAGATTTATCTTGCCGCCCTAGAAAGTGGAAAATTCGAAGAGATCGGTGACGAGGGATCGCTTCGCGTACTTCGCCGAGTTAGTTAATTCGACAACCTGGTTCAGGAAGATCAAGCGGCTCGCCCAGTACTTCGTGGCGAAATAGTCCAGCGGCTGGCGACGTAGAGGTCAGGGCATCCGCAGCCAAAATAATTGCAGCTGATGTGTAGCTCGATGTTTCAGCGTGTGGGAACGTAACGGCTTCTGGATACGCAATGCCTGTCCAGTACGCACCATCTTCGCGGCGGTGACGAGTTGTACACGAGAAGAGATCGAGCGCCTGAGTGGTAAGTCCGAGCGCGTCTAGTGAAAGAACACATTCTGCGGTCTCTGCTGCAGTCACCCAGTCGTTAGTAGAGACACAACGAACTCCGAAGTCAGCCATTACGTGGCGCTCCCAGCCATCGATAATGCGCTTCTCCCCCGCACTTCCGTGAAGGGCACCACTAAAGATTGGGTAGTACCAGTCCATGGCGAATTCGTTCTTTGGAGCAAACGCTCCTGGGTGGTGTGCAACCATGTGTCCTAGACGCCCGGCAGCAAGTTCCCACGCTGGCTTGGCGTGACCGAGTCGCTCACCAAGTGCCACAGCACATCGCAGCGAATGAAAGATTGATGAAGAGCCCGTTAGCAATGCGTACGTTTCTGGGTGACCAAGTGAATCGAGCGACCAGCGAATGGTCCCGTCACCTAATTGCCAGCGCAGAACGAAATCAATTGCTGCTTCAACGCTCGGCCACATTTGTGCGCAGAAGTCAACATCTTCAGTCACGAGTAGGTAGTGATAGATACCTGCAGCAATGTAGGCACAGACATTTGTGTCTAGTCGTGCGTCTTTGACGTGAGCACCTACGTAGTAGTTGAACCAGCTTCCATCTTTCAGTTGCATGTCCGCTAACCACTTGTACGCAGCGCGCGCTTCTTCCTGGTACCCAGTAATAGTGAGTGCCATGGCTGCTTCAACGTGGTTCCACGGGTCACAGTGACCTCCAGGGAACCAAGGGATCTGCCCACTCTTCACTTGCAAGGTGCTGAGCTGCTTCGCAGTTTGAGCAATTTGCTCCGAGGTAAGAATCCCCGGAACTCCCGACATGTGCTGAGACGTAAGTGACATGGCTACAGAGGCTTCACTAAGTAAATGATGATGGACTTACCCATAATTGGAGCGAGGACTTTTTCCAAGATGCGAGTTGTTCGAGGACCCTTCACGATGTCCCACACGAGGAGCTTGTGATATTGGCGAACAAACCAGTTCTGGTCGTTCTTAGTTCCGACCAAGCACTTCAACCACCAGTAGGGACTGTGAAGTCCGTGCGCATAGTGGTGACTCGTGACATTCATTCCGACTGAAGTGAGACGCTTCTTAATCTGCGACTTTCTAAAGATGCGAATGTGCCCGCCAGGAACGTTGTGATATGCATCAGATAGTGCCCAGTTAATGAGCTCTGGTCCAAAACGCGGAACGGTGATGGCCATGGTGCCGCCGGGGCGAAGTACTCGTGCGAGTTCGCGCATTGCGCCAAGGTCGTCAGGAATGTGCTCTAAAACTTCAGAGCAAATGACACGATCAAAAGTTCCATCAGGGAATGGAATAGCGAGTGCGTCACCTTGCACCGCTGCAACGTGCAAGTTCTCAGGTGAGAGCTCGCCTGCTTCAACCATGGCTGCAAATGTTGCGGCTACGCCTTCAACTTCGTCGCGACCTGCATCGAGGGCGACCACGCTGGCTCCTCTGCGAGCAGCTTCAAAGGCGTGGCGACCAAAGCCGCATCCAAGGTCAAGAATCTTGTCACCGGACTTCAGTCCGAGAATGTCGTAATTAGCTGTAAGCATCAGTCAAAGTCCATCGAGTCTGGTAGTGGTTTGTTGTTGAGAATTGCGTCGTAGCAAGCTGCAGTTCCACGTGCCGTTACTTCCCACGTGAAGCGCTCAGTGACGCGAACTCGACCAGCGTCACCGAGCTTCTTGCGAAGTGGAGCGTTGTCGAGCAGGTCGCGAATTGCCGTAACTAGAGCTTCTGGGTTATTTGGCTCAACGAGGATTCCTGTTTCGCCGCTCACGCCAACCACTTCAGGAAGCGCTCCACCAGTTGTTGCAATTACTGGAACCGCACAGCTCATCGCTTCAATGGCTGGCAGTGAGAAACCTTCGTAGAGACTTGGAACCACTGCCACTTCGGCTTCTCCATACAGACGAGCAAGTTCCTCGTCAGTTACCCCAGAAATAGTTGTCACGATGTCATTAAGTCCGAGTCGGTCCATGGTTTCTTGAACACGGCCCTTCGCCTTGGGCTTACCAATAACAATGAGGTCAATGTCACGTTCGGTGCGAAGTTTGGCGACCGCTTCAAGGAGCGGGACGAGTCCCTTCATTGGCACGTCACTACTTGTCGTCACCATGAGGCGACCCTTCTTCTTCACCACATCGTCGTAAGGCTTAAAGACTGTGTGATCAACACCTACTGGAACCACAGTTAAGCGCTCGAGTGGGACTTTCATCTGGGCGTTGATGTCCTTCTTCGAGTTGTGTGAAACAGTGAGCACTGCTGGAAGTCGCTTAACAGTGCGCACCTGCATGCGAAGGAACCCAAACCAACGTCTCGTGGTGTAGCGCTTCCACATTCCTTCAGCGTGGTCCAGGGCAATCGAGCGGTCAACAGTAATTGGGTGGTGCAACGTTTCAAGAAGTGGCCATCCATCTTTGTGCAGGCTCATGATGCCAGTGCCAATGCACTGATTGTCGTGAATAATGTCAAAGTCGGCGCGGCGCTTCTTCAAGATTTTCTTGATGCGAAGTGAATATGCGAGAGGCTCTCCGAATCCTCCAGTGCACATCACGGCAAACTCTGCAAGGTCAGCAAACGAAGTGAACTCACTCAACGCTGGAAGGCGAAATGGATCTGGGTTGCGATAGAGATCGAGTCCACGAACTGGCGTGAAGCCCACGCCTTCATCAAGCTCAGGCCACGGTGGACCAGAGAAGACTTCGACGCTGTGCCCGAGTCGAACAAGTTCACGAGTTAAGTGACGCGTGTAGACACCTTGACCACCGCACTGAGGATTGCCACGGTAAATAAGAAACGCAATACGGTGCTTGCCGGGCTGAGCTGGACGTGGCTCAATGCGACCCGGGACCGTGATGGTCTTAGAGAGTGCCCAAGAAGCTTTTGTTTCAGCGATTATCTGTTTGATCGGACGGGGCAAGAAAAGCTGCTTTCGGTTCGGCGAAGTTATCTATTCTCCCCTAATTTCCAAGCAAGCGCCAACTCGTGAGTAACCCTAATAAAACATGGCTATTATGCCCAGTATGGATCTCACATACCCCCAAGAATCAGAAGCATTCCGCGCCGAAGTTAGGACGTGGCTGGAAACGAATCTCCCGAAGGGATGGTTCGAACCTGGATTCAAAATGACACCAGAAGAGCGAGCAGCTTTCAACGCAGGTTGGACCGCGAAGCTATTCGAAGGTGGATGGATCTGTGCAGGTTGGCCAAAGGAATACGGTGGCAAGGGCCTCTCACTCATCGAACAAGTTGTACTCAACGAAGAGTTCGCTCGTGCAGAAGCACCAATGCGCGCTGACTTCTTTGGTGACACTCTTGTTGGACCAACAATCCTTCAATGGGGTACCGAAGAGCAGAAGCAGGAATTCATTCCTGGCATTTTGGGTGGAAAAATTTCTTGGTGCCAAGGTTTCTCTGAGCCGAACTCTGGATCAGACCTCGCAAGCCTTAAGACCACTGCGGTACTTGACGGTGACGAGTGGGTAATCAATGGACAAAAAGTATGGACGACACTTGCTCAGCACGCTGACTACGTCTTCCTCATGGTTCGCACCGACCCCACTGCTCCACAGCACGCAGGTATTAGCTACCTCCTCGTTCCTATGCACCAGCCTGGTGTTGAAGTACGACCAATCATTCAGGTAGACGGATCAGCTGAATTCAATGAAGTGTTCTTCACTGATGCACGTTGCCCTAAGAACAACGTTGTTGGTGGCGTTAACAACGGCTGGAAGGTTGCAATGACTACTCTCGGATTCGAGCGTGGAGCATCTTCAACAACTGGTTACCGCCGCTTCTTGAAGGAATGGGAACACATTGTTAGAGAAACAAAGCGCGTAAAGAAGAACGAAGACAAGATGGTTCGTGACAACCTTGTTAAGGCATGGCAGAGCGTCAAGATCATGCAGATCAACGGTTACCGTTCACTCACTGATGGGCTTAACGGAACACACAACTCAGCGTTGCTCGGTGCGTGTAACAAGATGTTCTGGTCAGAAATGCACCGTTCGACAATGAACCTCGCTGTTGACATTCTTGGAATGGAAGGTCAGATCCTCACCGGCAACGGCGGATCTGAAGGCGGTGCCCTTACTGGAGTACGTCGTGGCCGCGAGGACTACCCAGTTTCAGAACTACAAGCAGGATTCTTCTTCTCACGTTCAGAGACAATCTGGGGTGGAACTGCAGAAATTCAGCGCAACATCATTGGTGAGCGTGCGCTTGGGCTTCCAAAGGAACCTAAGCCACAAAACGCTTAAGTCGAAGTTGGCGTCACTTTATTTCGAAGCGACAAAGCCAGCCAGACACCAGTTGCAATAGCTAATAACGAACCCACGAGAATTCCAACTCGTGGGTTTGTTAGCGAAATGATCCATCCGATAAGTGGCGCACCAATTGGTGTCGTTCCTAAAAAGCCCGTCACGTAAAGGCTCATCACTCGCCCACGCATTTCTTGGCTGGAATTTAGTTGCAGCGTGGCGTTCGAAGTCGAAATAAAAGCAATCGAAAAGAAGCCAGTTGGAATAAGCACCAGCGTTGCAAACAGTGCGTTCGGCGATAGTGCAACGAGCGACATTGAAAATCCGAATCCAAGTGCAACCACCGCAATCAGCTTCGGGGTCGGACGTGATCTGCGCGCAATGTAGAGGCCGCCAAGCACTGCTCCAACACCCATCGCAGTCAGGAACAGTCCGTACTCCGATGCAGTTTTTTGATGGAATGAATCGTGCGCCAAGAGTGGCAACGTGACCGTGAAGTTATAAGCGAATGTTCCAACAATCGCAACTGAGATCAAGACGCCGCGAAGCACCGGTGTGGTGAATGCATACTTAAGCCCGAGACGGAGTTGTCCTTTTTCACGACTGACAGTTTTTAGTGGTGAAAACTCTTCAGCATTCATCAGGTAGAGCGCGATAATAACGCCGAGGTAGGAAAATGCATTGACGTAGAAACACTGGGCAATTCCCACGAACGCAATCAGTACTGCAGCTATACCAGGGCCAATAAGTCGCCCTATGTTCATCAGAACACTGTTAAGGCTGATGGCGTTAGCGATGTGTTCTCTTCCGACCATCTCTTGAACGAAAGACTGACGAGCAGGGTTATCAAAGAGATTCGATACTCCAAGCAACGTGGCGAGAATGTAAACGCCCATCAACGTCACGTGGTGCGTGCTCACTAGAACTCCGAGCGCAAAGGCCAGAAGTCCCGCGGCAGTCTGAGTGCAGTAGAGAATTGTCCGCTTGTTGTTACGGTCAGCAATAAGTCCACCGTATGAAGCGAACAGCAACATTGGAACGTACTGAAGTGCAATAGCAATTCCAAGATCAACAGAAGATCCAGTTAATTGAAGGACCAACCAACTCTGGGCCACGGTCTGCATCCACGTGCCAGAAATTGAAATCATCTGGCCAGCAAAAAAGAGACGGAAGTTGCGAACCTCAAGTGCGGCAAAGGTCTTTGAAGACCGCTTCTCAGCGCTCACTACTCTCCTCGTGGTTGTAGAACTTAGAGCTGGCGGTAACGAGGAACGTAACCACCAACACCCAGTGACATTGAGTCTTCCGGGTCGACACTTTCATCAACGCCACCAATAACTTCAGTTACCCAGTCGAGGCGCTCAGTGAGAATTCGTGTCACGCCACCTTCAAGGGTTGAAGATGAAATTGCACAACTCGAACATGCTCCACCCAACTGGACTTCTACAACACCTGTTTCTACATCGGCGCGCACAAGCATTAGATCACCACCGTCGGCCTGAACAGCTGGGCGCATTAGGTCGAGAAGTGCGTTCAGTGCCTTCAGGCGCTTGGCGCGTTCTTCATCAGTGATTGTTGACATACCTCTAGTTTGCCGTATAAATAGCAAGTCGTGACCGACCCTTATATTCACTACGCTGTCAGCCAGGGGGTTCTCATGAACTGGACATTAGAAGACATTGATCTCTCGGACATGGCGTTTTGGCGCCGTCCATGGGCAGAGCGTGAAGAAGCTTTCAAACTGCTTCGTCGCGATGCTCCAATCAGACATTACGAAGAGCCATTGATTGAACGATCTTCTATTGAACTACCAAGAGGAACTGGTTACTACGCACTAACCAAGTACCGAGACGTGGCAGAGGCCTCCAGAAACCCAGGTGTATTTCTTTCTGGTCCTGGCGCCGTGTCGCAGATGGACTTGCCACCGGAAATGGTTGAGTACTTCTCAGGAATGATCTCAACAGATGATCCTAAGCACGCTCGACTTCGTCGAATTGTTTCGAATGCGTTTAATCCAAGAAATGTTCGCTCAATTGAAGAATCAATTGAAAAGACCGCCGCAGAAGTTGTTGACCGCGCCATGAAATCTGGAACTGGTGATTTCATTACTGACATTGCCGCACCGTTCCCACTCGAGATCATCTGTCAGATGATGGGCGTGCCACCGAGTGAGTATGAAACCGTTCTTAACTGTTCGAACGTCATTCTTTCTTCAGGAGACCCTGACTTCGTTAAGGAGGGCACTGATCCCATCGTCGCCTTCTTAGAAGCTGGCGCAACACTTACTGGAATCATGGAAGAAATTGGCAAGCACCGTATTGACAATCCGATCGATGACATCACCAGCGCGCTCGTAAATGCAGAGATTGAATCCGAGAAATTGACTCACCAAGAGCTCGCTTCATTCTTTGTTCTCCTCGTTACTGCTGGAAACGAAACAACACGCACCGCTATTGCGCATGGACTTCGTGCCCTGAGTGAGCACCCAGACCAGAAAGCACGTCTTGTTGCTGACTACGAAGGACTCGCTAAGACTTCGACCGATGAAATAGTCCGTTGGGCTTCACCAGTTATCTGGATGCGTCGCACCCTAGCTACTGACTACACGCTTTCGGGTAAGGATCTAAAGGCTGGCGACAAGGTGTTGTTGTACTACAGCTCAGCTAACCGTGACGAAGACGTATTCGTTGATCCCTACACATTTGATGTTGGACGCACGCCGAATGATCACTACGGCTTCGGTGCCCCTGGGCCACACTTCTGCTTGGGCGCTCACCTAGCTCGTCGTGAAATTACCGTTATGTGGCGCGATCTCATTGCACGCACACCAAACATTCAGATGACCGGTGCTCCATCGCAATTGGAGTCAACATTTGTAAACGGAATTAAAAAGCTTCCCTACAGCTTCTAAGACGCGCCAGAAGCTTCATCGTATGCGCGAAGCGCACGTGGGCCCCAAACTGTTCCGGGGCCGCCGTTCATCAAAATAGCAACGCCCATCGCTTCAGCAACCTGTTGACGAGTTATGCCATTTCGAACACATCCACGTGCGTGGGCCACAATGCATCCATCGCACTCACGAGTAACCGCAATGCTCAGCGCCAGCAGTTCCTTCATTCCAACCTCCAGTTCACCAGGAGCCATTGCTGCACTCGATAGTGAAGCAAACCCTTTCATGACGTCAGGAATGAGCCCTCGAAGATCTAAGGCAGGTTGTCGTAACTCTTCACGGATTTCTTCATTGCTCTTCATAAGGCCCTCCAGTTATGAGCGTAGCCACATCGGGGATTGTTTCTATGATGTACCCCATGACTGCAATTGATGACCTTCTTGCTCACAACAACAGCTACGTTCCAAAGCACGGACACAACGAGCTTCCTACAGAGCCACAACTGCACCTAGCGGTCCTTACCTGCATGGACTCGCGTCTCGACCTCTTTGGCGCCTTAGGGCTAAAACTCGGACATGCTCACCTCATCCGTAATGCCGGTGGCCTAGCAACCGATGACGCCATTCGCTCGCTCCTGCTGAGCCAGCGCCTCTTGCAGACGAGAGCAATCATGGTTATTCACCACACCCGTTGTGGGCTTGAAACGTTTGAAGAAGAGACACTGCAAGCAGAGCTCGAAAAAGAATACGGACAGCGCCCACCGTTCAAACTTGGTGCCTACAAAAACGTCGACGAGGATGTCAAGCAGACTGTTGCAACCTTACGAAGTAGCCCGTTCGTTATTGGAACAGAAATTCGTGGCTTTGTCTTCAACGTTGACGACGGAGACCTGCGAGAAGTCGCAATCGCGTAACAGAATTCCTTTCAGTAGCCAAGGGTACGATTGGTCATGCTTTCAAATGTTCTGACCTTCATTTTCTTTGTTCTGATTGGTCTAGAAATTCGCGAAGGCCTCCAACATCCAAGAGAAGCCATCCTTCCCGGACTATGTGCGCTCACTGGAATGCTCATTCCAGCATGCATATTCATTTCACTTCACACTGGATCAAACGCATGGGCAGTAGCAATGCCCACCGATGTTGCCCTAGCCATTGGTGCACTCAGCTTGCTTGGCAAACGAGTGAATCCCAAAGTACGACTATTCCTCTTGACCCTGGCAGTAGCTGACGACTTTTTTTCCCTCTTAGTTATTGGAATATTCTTTAGAAGTCACCTGCATGTTGCAAGTGCTGTCTACACGCTCGGGGCAGCAGCACTTGGATTTTTATTACCTCTACGGAGAAAGCTCATTCAACTGCTCTCACCACTTGCAACATTCGTAGTGATCCCTATTTACATTTGGATCAATTTGCTCGCACACTTAAATTTCTCTCTGGCGTTTGAGAAAATTAGTGTCGCGTTGGTTATCGCAAGAGTCATTGGCAAAGTTCTAGGCATCTTCTTGGCGGCGTGGCTTCTCACACGCTTCTCTCGTTTAAAACTTCCTGAAAGTTTGGATTTGCGAGAAGTGTTTGGCATTGGCCTGCTCGCTGGAATGGGACTTACGGTATCGCTAGTAATCGCAGAGATTACGTTGAGCAGTGCTTCTCAGCTCGGCCAAGCACGAATAGGTCTATTTTTTGCAGCGATAATTTCTGGTCTACTCGGACTCTTGTGGTTAGCCCTGAGTTCTAAAATCGATTCGTAAGCTTTAGCTAAAGCTCAGTCACAGCAACTGTCACGCCATCCACACGCAGTACAGCGGTAGTGAGCATGTTCGGCCGATAATTTTCCACCACAGTTTTGACATTCGGAAAAGATTCCGAACCGGTTCATGCAGTCAATACCTTGGCCAACATTTGTTTCTTGTTCAATAGACATGCACCCATTTTGACGTTCAGACGTCAATCTTGGGTGGATACAGGGGTGCCTTAAATAGGGCCCAATTTGCCGGTGCGGTAGTGCGTGCGACACAGCACTTGGTAGTGAACTTCGCCGTGGTGGACATCTCCAATAACAAACTGGTCACCGTCTCTGGCAATCACGCCGTCAACGACTCGAGCATTGCAGCGTCCTTTGTTTCCACACCAGCAGGTTGAAGTGAGAGGTAGTTCGCGAGCAACATCGGCGATCGAAAAAAGTCGGGCAGAACCTGGAAAAAGATTTAGCTGAAAGTCAGCCGAGAGACCGAAGGCGTGAACATCGACGTCGTCGTCGTCAACGAGTTGACCGAGCTGGTCAATTTGTTCTTTACTCGCGAACTGTGCTTCATCAATAACAAGAATTTTTACTCCTTCAGCGAGGAGTTTCTTTATCCGAGGAGTGAGATCTTCACCATTTTCAATAGCGTCAGCATCAGCCTCAATACCAATTCGACTCGTAATTTTGCCGTTATTGCTGCGCTGTCCAAATGTCCAGAGCGCAATGTCGCTTCGGTTTTCACGTAATTGCCAGCAGAGCTGGAGGGCCAGAGTGGACTTTCCAGCTGCCATTGTTCCGTATGTAAAAGTCAGTTCTGCCATAGTTCTTTCAAGTTGCTCCTAGGAAAGTACACGATACCCCCAGAGCTCGATTGCTTCACTAGATTAGGTGCATGGAACACATTGTTAGACCAATCGCTTATATCCGCAACGACCGCAGTGAGGCGTTAGACGACAATTGGGATGACATCGAAAGCACCATTGAGTTGGCCCAGGACGTCCCCTCAGAGGCTTTGAAGGGGCTCTCAGAGTTCTCACACATCGAAGTCGTGTTCTTTGCTGACTGGGCTGAAGATGTCCCACCAGGGCCTTGGCACCGTCACCCACGCGGCAACACTGACTGGCCTGACGTAGGAATCTTTGCGCAGCGCAACAAAGATCGCCCGAACCGCATTCTTCTAACTACTGTGGCAATTAACTCTGTTAACGAACGCTCAATTAAGGTCCGTGGTCTTGACGGTATTGATGGCACACCAGTACTTGACATCAAACCAGTGTTTCGCTGGAGCGTTCCAAAGGGCGAGCTTAAAGTCGCCCCTTGGAGTGAAGCTCTCGGAGAGAACTACTTCTAGTTCTTGGCAATAAACGCGAGCATCAAGTTCGCTATTTCTTCGCCCTTGTCTTCTTGCAAGAAGTGACCGGCGTCTTTGATCGTCACGTGATCTTGACCTTTTGTTCCTGGAACTAAAGATGCAAACACCTTGTCTCCCCCGGCCATAACTGGGTCGCTGTCTGAGAAGCAGAGTAGGAACGGCTTGGTGAACTGCTGTAGACCTTCCCAGGCTCGAACATTCGTGTCATGTGTCGGATCTTCAGGCGTTGATGGAACAAGCAGTGGAAACTGACGTGCCCCTTCTTTGAATGTGTCATCTGGAAATGGTGCGTCGTACGCAGCGATTAGTTCTTCTGAAAGTGGGAACTTGCAACCGCCAGAAACAATGTTGCCAACCTTTAGCTCAGGTGTTGTTTGGCTGTAGGTCTGCCACGCAAAGAATGCATCGCTGAGCTTGTGATCACCAGTTGGAAGCCCACCATTACCAATTACAACCCTTGCGTAGCGCTCTGGGTAAAGACCTACGAGCTGTAGACCTAGGAGACTTCCCCAGTCTTGACCGAAGTACGTGATGTTGTGCAGGTCGAGTTTGTCGAAAAGCAATTCACGCACCCACTCGACGTGGCGTAGGTAGGTGTAGTCGGAGCGTTGTGCAGGCTTATCTGAACGACCAAAGCCAATGAGGTCAGGTGCAATGACTCGGTGCCCTGCGCCAACGAGAATCGGAATCATTTTTCTGTAGAGAAATGACCAGCTCGGCTCTCCGTGAAGGAGCAACATGACCTGTCCGTCGCGAGGGCCTTCATCAATGTAAGCCATGCGAAGCGGGTCGCCACCGGTTGGATCTTTAACTTCTGCGTAGTGCGGTGTGTAGGAAAAATCAGGAAGATTCAAAAATCGCTCATCCGGTGTACGTACTCTGTTCATGATGCTCCTCTGTAGTTACAACGTTTATTGACGCGCCATACCTTCTCGTGCTGCTGCTTCTTGTTCCTTAGTGTCACTTTGGGTGACGAGCTGAATATCTACTTGTCGAAGTGTTCCTTCAAACTTGAAAGGTGCCTTGTATTCCAGAGACACTGGTGAGCCCACGTCTGCACCAAGGCTCATTCCAATACTTGAGATGATTCGCATAAGGATTGGCAGGTGAACTGAACCAACCTCCTCGTTGTTGATCACTAAAGTCGCGTCAGCATCATTTTTTCCGCGTCTGAAGTTAATCCCTACAACCGATTCACCTTCTGGAACCTTCTTCGAAGACTTCACCACGTAGTGATCATTGAAGCAGTTGTAGTCAAAATACAGATGGTCGTCTTTGATGAAGACGCTGATACCTGAGTTTTCAGTTCCGGTTGCCAGGATGACCCCATTTTCACCAGCACTACGAATGACTTTTGCTTCCATGTCCCAACTACGTCCACCAAGTCCGGCTGCAGCTTGCGCCGGGATTGGATTGAGTGGTGGCAAGTACGTGTAGTGCTTTGAAACTGGGTGCGCTGAATTGTCGCGGTAACGAGTTCCAAATAGTTCAATGCCTCGGTCGTCCAGTGGCAGGACGCCGTACTCTTCTGCTTCTTCCCACCACATGGCAATCAGCTCTTTTAACTTCTCAGGCATCTGTTCGGCCAAATTGTTTGTTTCCGATGCATCATTTGCGATGTTGTAGAGCTCCCACACGTCATTTTCGAATGCGTCTGGGTTTGCGCCGGGTTGGAATACTGACCACGGATCATGACGGGTAACGGCTTTCCAGCCCTCGTGGTACATCGCACGGTGTCCACCCATTTCGAAGTACTGCTTCGTCTTTTGACTGGGCGCAGTTGGATTGTCAAACGTGTACGCAATTGAAGCACCAGTGACTGGCATCTGCTCGTAGCCATTAATTATTGATGGATTAGTTACGCCAGTTGCTTCAAAGACGGTTGGAGCAATGTCAGTGACGTAGTGCCACTGGTTACGAATACCGCCCTTGTCTTTAATGCCACTCGGCCAATGTGCAATGAGTGGAACGTGCACTCCACCTTCGTGCGTGTTCTGCTTGTACCACTTGAATGGCGTATTTCCAGCCTGGGCCCAGCCCCACGGATAGTTCGAGTGACTGTGTGGTCCACCAATATCGTCGAGACGCTCTACGGCTTCGTCCGGAGTTTCAATGAGGCCGTTGAAGTACTTCATTTCGTGCAAGATGCCGAATGCTCCGCCTTCTTGGGACGCTCCGTTGTCACTCATGAGCAAGATCAATGTGTTGTCGAGTTGACCAATGGCCTCAAGGTCATCAACGAGACGACCAATTTGTGCATCAGTGTGCTCTAAGAATGCGGCGTATGCCTCTTGAAGTCGACTCGCCAGCTTCTTCTGGTTTTCAGGCAGCGTGTCCCATGCATCGACTCCTGGGTTTCGCGGAGCTAGTTGAGTGTCTGGCGGAATGATGCCCATTTCGAGTTGACGTGCAAACCAGCGTTCTCTGGCAACGTCCCAACCTTCGTCATACTTTCCACGGTGCTTTGCCATGTATGAAGCAGGTGCTTGGTGAGGGGCGTGCTGTGCACCGAATGCAAAGTACAAAAAGAATGGACGGTCGGGGCGAATTGATTTGGTGTCATGAACGAATTCAATTGCGTGATCTACGAGATCTTCACTCAGGTGGTATCCCTCTTCAGGAGTCTTCGATGGTTCAACACGGTGGTTGTCGTAGACAAGGTCTGGCGAGAACTGGTCAGTCTCACCTTCTAAGAATCCGAAGTAACGATCAAACCCACGAGCGAGTGGCCACTGATCGAATGGGCCTGCTGAAGATGCGTTCTCCATGGAAGTTAAGTGCCACTTTCCAATCCCAAGTGTTGTGTACCCGGCTTCACGCATAACTTCTGCCATGGTGCCAGCGTGCTTAGAAACTTCACCTCGCATACTTGGAAAACCAGAACTCCAGTTAGAAATTCCGCGCATACCTACAGTGTGGTGATTGCGTCCGGTCAGCAGCGCAGAACGTGTTGGTGAACAAAGAGGCGTTACGTGAAAGTTCGTGTAGCGAAGTCCGCCTTCGGCGAGCTTGTTGATGTTCGGAGTGACAAGGTCTGAACCGAAACAATTGAAGTGTGAGAAGCCGAGATCATCAATTAGAAAGACGACGACGTTTGGAGCGTCTGCTCCCGGGTGCTTCGGAGTTGGCCACCACGGAGTCGACTCTGAGAGTGTGCGTCCGATTTTTCCTTCAAATGGTTCGTACTGCTTCATTGTGCCCCCTGATTCGCCTTTCCTAAAGATAGGTGAAATTAGCAACTATCAAAAGTCACAAAATCTCAATGAATGCTTACGTTTCGAGGAGTAGGTAGGTGCTTTCAAGATTGAGATTGCACTCCCAAGGAGAAGCAAGATATGGCTAAAAACTAGCCTTTTGGTTGTTATCACTAATAACTGATAAAAATGAGAACCAAACGTCAACAATGGCGGGGAAAGTTGGGAGCTGAAATGCTACGTAATTCACTAGTTCGCAAGGCACTCGTTGCTAGCGGCATCGCAACACTCATGTTGTCTTCAACACTTGTCGCAGGTGCGGCAACAACAACCGGAACGTACAACGCGGCAAACGCCAAGTTGGTTCCTGCATCATTAGCTGGAAAGACATTGCAAATTGCAACTGACCCTTCGTATGCGCCAGATGAATCAATGAGCGGATCAAACATTGTTGGTTTTGACATTGACCTTATGAACGCAGTCGGTGTAACGCTCGGACTGAAGACAAACCACAGCAAGGTGACCTTTGACAACATCATCGCTGGACTCCTCGCTAAGAAGTATCAGGTTGGTAACTCATCATTCACTGACAACAAGACACGTGAAAAGCAAGTTAACTTCGTTGACTACTTCCAGGCTGGAGAGGGCGTTTACGCCAAGTCATCTTCAATGGTCAAGTTCACTGGCTTCTCAAGCTTCTGTGGTCTGAAGATCGCCGTAGAAAAGGGAACTGTTGAAGAGACTGACGGTGCAGCTGCACTCAAGGCCTGCACTTCAAACAAGACCGGAAAAATTCTTTCATTCGCAACTCAGACTGACGCTAACACTGCAGTTTCTTCTGGTCAGGCGGACGTTGGATTCCTCGACAGTCAAATTGCTGGCTACGTAGTTTCAACTTCAAAGGGTGCATTCAAGCTCCTTGGTAGCGCGGTAAATGTCGCACCATATGGTTTTGCAACTTCAAAGACTCCTGAAGGTAAGGCGCTTGCCCTTGCCATCCAGGCAGCGCTGAAGACACTCGTTGCAAACGGAACCTACGGAGCGATTCTTGCTAAGTGGGGTGTGAGCTCAGGTGCACTAACTCCAGCGCAAATGGTTCTCAACGGAGCAATTTCCTAAGAGTTTTAGAAAACTGAAATGACCACGAACGGGGACACCGCTGTGCAGGTTGTCCCCGTTCGTCATTTTGGTAGGTGGATTGCCAGTTTCTTCGCCGTCATTGTGGTGGCGATGCTCATCCACACTCTCCTATCAAAAATTCCAAACGGGCAAGTTGCTTGTCACACCGTTAACGCAGTCCGTACGTGTCACAACGTTGTCAACTGGCGCTTTAGCTGGAACGTCGTCTTTCACTACTTCACCGTTTCAGAAATTATCCACGGACTAGGACTCACGCTCCTCCTAACAGTGATTTCAATGACAATTGGAATCACCCTTGGCGTCGCAATCGCCATCATGCGCATCTCCGAAAGTCGTTTGCTTTCCTCAACTGCATGGAGCTACACATGGTTCTTCCGTGGAACACCGGTGTATGTTCAGTTGATTTTCTGGTTCAACATTGCCGCAATTTTCCCGTTGATCACCCTTGGTATTCCATTCACCCACATCACTTTCTTTCACCTCAACTCAGTTACCTTCTTCACGCCCTTCACCGCAGGAGTTATTGGCCTCGGGCTCAACGAAGGCGCTTACATGTCTGAAATCGCCAGAGCAGGACTCATTGCGGTTGATGAGGGGCAAATAGAAGCCGCGAGTTCAATCGGAATGACCAAGTCACAGACGCTTCGCCTCGTGGTTCTTCCCCAAGCAATGCGAGTGATTATTCCGCCCACCGGGAATGAAGTTATTTCTATGTTGAAAACAACTTCGCTCGTGAGCTCGATCGGTGTCGTTGACCTCCTTGGTGCGGCGCAGAACATTTACTCTGCGACCTATCAAGTTGTGCCAATGCTCATCGTTGCCAGTCTTTGGTATCTGGCAGTAACAACAATTCTCTCTATTGGACAGTTCTATCTAGAGCGCTACTACGCCAAGGGTGCACTCCGCACACCTCCGCCTACGCCAATCCAGCGAATTCGTAGCGATGTGCGAGGTATCACTTCTAAGTTCCGCACTCCACGTCCAGCGAAGGAGTCGCGATGACAACTCCTATGGTGAGCGCCAAGGGCGTAACAAAGTCATACGGTGCCGTTGATGTACTTCGTGGCGTCGATCTCGAAGTGGCACGTGGTGAGGTGACGTGTCTTATCGGGCCCTCTGGCTCAGGTAAAAGCACCCTGCTTCGCTGCATCAATCACTTAGAAAAACATGATGCTGGTGAACTGCGAGTAGACGGCGAGCTCGTTGGCTACGAAGCTCGTGGAGGAAAGCTCTACGAAAGAAACGACAAGCAGATTTGCTCTGAGCGTGCCCAAATTGGAATGGTCTTTCAGCGATTCAATCTTTTTGCTCACATGAACGTTCTTGACAACATCACAGTGGGACAAATAAAGGTGAAGGGTCTCTCTGAAGACGTCGCCGTCGACAAGGCTCGTGCACTTCTCGAGCGAGTTGGCCTCAGCGGAAAAGAAGCGAACTACCCGAGTCAGCTCTCAGGTGGACAGCAACAGCGCGTGGCTATTGCGCGGGCGCTCGCGATGGAACCGAAACTCATGTTGTTCGATGAGCCAACTTCAGCGCTCGATCCGGAACTTGTTGGTGAAGTACTTGACGTTATGAAAGACCTCGCCCGATCAGGAATGACCATGGTGGTTGTGACGCACGAAATGAACTTCGCTCGTGAGGTTGCCAACTCGGTCTATTTCTTAGACCAGGGTGTCATTGAAGAGTCTGGCGATCCTGCGAAAGTGCTCAGTTCCCCTTCTTCAGATCGCCTAAAGCTTTTTCTTTCGAAGGTGCTCTAGTTCTTCGATAAGAAGGCAGTTACTTCTTCAGAACTTGGTGCAGTCGCTGGTCCGATTTTGCCAATTGCAATCGCACATGCTGCGTTCGCACGAGTTAATGCCGCTGAGACACCAGTTCCTTTGGCGAGTTCTGCGATGAACACACCGCCGTGGGTGTCGCCCGCTCCAGTGGTGTCAACGACATTTGCACTAAACCCTGGAATAACTTCAGGCTCGTTACCTGCCTGGAGCAGAATGCAACCGCGTTCAGCGACTCGGACAATCACGCCAGCTTGAACGTTGAGCTTGGAAAGCTGTTCGAGAGCAGCATCGAGTGAGTTCGTTTTCGTAAGCGACATTGCTTCAGGCTCATTGCACACCAGCCAGTTACATCTGGCCAGCAACGCACTGAGTACATCACTTGGAATGTCTGAGCCACGAGGACCTGGGTCAAAGATGACAACAGCCTCTTTAGTGATCCCCTGGAGCCATGTTGCAGATGTCGCACAAATGGCGGTATAGACAAAGTTGTAGCCCGAAACAAAGACGTAGTCCCCTGGCTTCACATCTATCACCGAGAGGTCTTGCAGTGAAAGTGTGCCTTCAGCACCGGGTGAAGTTACGAACGTTCGCTCACCGTCTTTTTCTACAAGCACGAAGCAAAGTCCAAGATCAACAGACTCATTTTTTGGAATAGAAAGTTGGATCCCTTCAGCGACAAGTGCTTTTTTTGCGATGTCGGCGAATGGGCCATTGCCGAGTTGGCCGGCGTAAGTCACTTCCATTCCCTGGCGCCTAGCTGCAGACATCACATTGAATCCACCGCCTGGGGTGACGAGTCGCTCCAGAACTTCAGCATCATTGCCGCGTGTGGGAAGCGTGTCAATCATCGCCACAACGTCGAGCATCACTGTGTCGAGGTCAAAGAGTCGTGGCGCTGTTGTCATTTCGTACTTACCTTAGTGACGAAGCGCCGCCAGATCCTCTGCGACACCTCGAAGGTTAAGTGCGTTGAGCGTTTCTACGGTATTTATTGCACTTGCGGGAAAGCGCTCGGGCCCACACGCTGCTCCAAGCATCGAACCAGTGATGGCCGCAATGGTGTCAGTGTCATCTCCAATTGAGGCAGCGACGCAGCACCCTTCCCACGGATCACTCTTGTGGATTACAAAAAGGCCAATTGCGCATGGCACTGATTCATTCGCCTTTACTGACGTACCAATTTCTTTTCGAAGTTGCTCTACATCGCCAGTCTCGGCAATTTCGACAGCTATCTTGATGCGCTTAACAATTTCTCCGCCATCTTGGGCGCCGTGAATGCTCGCCTGCTCGGCTGCTTCAATTCCCAATGCCACTGCATCACTGGGTGAGAGACCATCAATTGAGCCACTAATAATTCCAGCTACGCCAGCAGCTGCGCCCAGTGCACTCGAAGTGTTGTGGGTGAGCATGCTCACTTCTACGACTTTTCGAACAAGACCGTCGAGATTGCTGCTCGAGCAAAGTATCCCAACGGGTGAGATCCGCATCGCAGCACCATTGGTTGTGCCCTCTCGTCCAGTAAGCGACACATCCATTCCGGCTTGCAAATTTGCTAACGCCGCTTTGGTTGATGGGCCAAGCAAATCAAGCAGCCCGCGATCTCGAATTGAGTCCTCCCAAGAAAGAAGTTGACGGGCGAACTCGAGTTGATCGAACTCTCCTTTGTTTCTTGTGAGCAGTGAGGCGACTAATAACGACTGTTCAGTGTCATCGGTAATCATTCCGGGCTTGAGCCCAGCCGCGTAGGGGTGATGAGCAGATGGCTCATTAAATGTATTTACCTTGTGAAATTGTTCTCGAATTTCTTCGAAACTGAGCGACTGAGTAGGCATACCGAGCGCATCGCCAATGGCGAGACCAAGCAACGCGCCATAAGAACGGGATTTTTGCGCACTTGTACTCATCACTTCAGAACTTACTAGTGACATAACTTCTCGATTGAATGCACGAATTTGAAAAGACCTTGTGCAAGGCTTGGGAACTATACAAAGCAGTTCGTTCACTACCTTTTAGGAGCGCCATGAGCAACGAAATTGACCAAATCCTTGGAACTGACTCTTCAGTACTTCGTATTGAAGAAAACGGGATCAACTTAATCAGCGAAGCTGAACGCAAAGGGCAGCCTCGTGAGCTCTTTTGGCCATGGTTTGGTGCAAACGTTTCGGTGCTTGGACTGAGTTATGGCACATACGTTCTTGGATTCGGTGTTTCATTCTGGCAAGCCATAGTCATTGGAATTGTTGGCATTGTCTTTAGCTTCTGGCTTTGTGGCGTTATTGCAACGGCCGGGAAAAGGGGATCCGCGCCAACAATGGTGCTCAGTCGGGCTGCATATGGTGTGAGAGGTAATCGACTTCCTTCCGCAATTTCTTGGTTGCTCACCGTTGGTTGGGAAACAGCACTTACCGTCATTGCCGTTTTAGCAACATCAACTGTTTTCACTCGCATTGGCTGGGGCGGCGGAACTGGCGTAAAAATTATTGCGATGATTGTGATTGCATCACTCATCATTGCTGGTGGTGTCATGGGTTTTGACCTAATCATGCGCATGCAGGCAATCATCACTGTTGTAACTGGAGTTCTCACAGTGGTATTTATTGCATTGACTTTCAAGCACATCAGCTGGCACAGCGTTTCTCAGATCCACAGTGGCTCCACACAGGCTCTAATTGGTGGGCTTGTCTTCGTGATGACTGGTTTCGGACTCGGATGGGTAAATGCTGCAGCGGACTACTCGCGCTACCTGCCGCGCAAGGCTTCAACTCGTGGAGTGGTGGGCTGGACGACCTTCGGGGCATCGGTTGCACCAATTATTCTTTTGTTCTTTGGACTACTTCTTGCTGGATCTTCGAGCGCACTAAGTACGGCCGTCGGTGCTGACCCAGTTGGAGCATTAGCAACGTTGCTACCAACGTGGTTCCTGGTGCCTTTTGCAATCGTCGCGATTCTTGGGCTCGTTGGTGGAGCTGTTCTCGACATTTACTCTTCGGGGCTGTCAATGCTCGCAGCTGGAATCCGAATTCCTCGCTTCGCTGCAGCCGGTGTTGACGGAACAATCATGGTGCTTGGAACTATCTACATTGTCTTTGTCTCAGGAAACTTTTTGTACCAATTCGAAGGATTCCTAATCACTGTTGGAGTTCTTATTGCAGCGTGGTGTGGTGTATTCCTCGCGGACATGTCACTTCGCAAAAAAGACTACGCAGAAGCTGATCTCTTCAGCACAACCGGTCGATATGGCGATGTCCGAGTAGCGCCAATTATTACGACAGTTGTTTGCAGCTTTATTGGCTGGGGACTCGTAACGAATTCTTCTGCTTCTTGGCTTACTTGGCAGGGTTACTTGCTTAAGCCACTAGGACTTGGCGGAAAATCTGGCGCTTGGGCATACGCAAACCTTGGTGTACTTGCAGCATTAGTACTGAGCTTCGCAGCAACATATGTTCTTCACCGCAAGGATGTTGAAAAGCAAGAGGGGTAATCTCTGCACTAGTTGGTGCCCCCAAGCTTTTTAAGTTGGAACCAACTAGTTAGCTGGCTAATGGAAATGGATCAACTGAGAATGTGGCTTGGTGAGACAGTAAAAGCCGTCTAAATCATTGCGACTCAGGCGGTTTTAGTACTACGAGACTGTATTGGAACTACTTCTCTCACATAACCAACAGAATTTTAAGACCTAGCAGCAATCATTACTTCTAGACCACGTTCAACTGTTAGAAAACTAAAAACTGACAGGAACTAATTGTTGCGCCTTTGGTGAAATTCTGAGCTAAGGCAGTAGAACAAACCGTCTTAACGCCTAGGTGTCTTAGCAAATGAACAAAAGGGTGACCGCAACCGTCAAAACATTCACTTCTAATAGACACAGGGCAGTAGAAACAAAAGGTCTGCCTACCCCTAGGTGATAGAACACAAGCGATAGCACAAGGATGTTTTGTAACTTTATAGAGGCGTCTTGACTAACCGCCTAAATCACGCATTTCTAAAGGCTCACTGAAGTTATCATTGACACATGACCGATAGACAAGTGCTCCACCTCTCGTTGCCAGTGGATGATCTTCATGCCGCAAGGGATTTCTACGAACACACACTTGGGTGTCGTATTGGACGTGAGCGAGAAGATTGGTTTGATGTCTGGTTCTACGGCCTGCAGCTAACGCTGCAGTTGAGACCGCTTGAAGTAATGACTGTCAGCCAACAAGGAGTTCGGCATTTTGGAGTCGCCCTTCCCTCATTGACAGAGTTTGATGAACTTGTTCAACGGGTTGCTGCATCCGGGCATGCTTGGATTTCAAAACCTGAGAAACATATCGATGTTGAGTTAAACGGAAAACTTGGAGGGAAACTCGCGGACCCCAGCGGGAACATCATCGAAATCAAGTTCTATGCGGATAGCGCTGCCTTTTTGAGTTGAGTTGCCCAATCCATAGATGGCGTGCCTACCTTATGGTGCAACCTATTCAGAGGGCACTATTGGAAGCACTCAAAGCTCTTGGTTTACAACAAGTTTGGTGACATCATCATCATCTAATGATGGTTTGGTGCCCCCGGCAGGATTCGAACCTGCGCTCACGGTTTAGGAAACCGATGCTCTATCCCCTGAGCTACGAGGGCGGGTTATGCCATTTCTATTTTTACCTGTCCCAAATCATGGTACTTCCCCGGACATAACCCGTAGAGATTTCCTCATTAAGGCTTCTCTTATGACTCCCTTATACAGTTGGCAAGCAACTCTAAGAAACCACAGTTACAGTCGGAGTGATACCGAAAGGACTACTTCCTGTGAATGCAATACGACGTGGCGTGCGAAACGCGTTTCGAAACATCATGCGCTCGGTTGGTGTCGTCATTATCTTGGGAGTGGCCATCGCCCTCTCAATTTCAATGCTCATCGCCCGAGACGCGGTTTCCAACAAAATTGACTCGGTAAGGGCCTCCACTGGCACCTCGATTACCGTTTCCCCCAAAGGTTTCTTCGGCTTCCAAGGTGGTGGAACACCACTCACCAACAAAGAGATCGAAGGCATTGTCTCATTGCCTCACGTACGTGCCGTGCAAGCGTCGCTCAGCGAGCGTTTGAGCTCATCGCAAACCAATCTGACTTCACCAACGCCCCCTGGTTTTCTAGGTCAGCAGTTCGATGGGGGAAATTCGAACACCTCGAACTCTTCGAGTGGTTCATCTACCAGAAGCGGTCTCACACCGATAACAGGTGGTAGTACTCCTTCAAACACAAGAGGCTTTTCCTTCGCCACCGAAATTCGAGTCATTGGCACCAATAGCCCCGGTACCGCACTAGTGGGCGGCGCCAATGGTGGGGGTACCGAGACCTTGACCTCTGGCAAAGCCTTTAACGCCACCTCGACAGGCAACGTAGCCGTGGTGGGTGCCTCGCTCGCCAGCACCAACAAGCTGAAGGTAGGTTCGACGTTTACTGCGTGGGGCAAGACAATCACTGTGGTAGGCGTCTACAACTCAGGCTCCACCTTTGCCAACTCCGAGATCTTGATGCCCCTATCAACGGTGCAGACGCTCGCCAGCGCGACGAACGAAGTCACCGGTGCCACGGTTCAAGCCGACAACATTAGCAATGTCACCCTCGTTACTACCGAGATCACTAAGGATCTGGACTCCGCGGCGGACGTGACCTCTACTGCGTCAACCGTGGCTAGTGAGCTAGCACCGCTCAATTCAGTACAAACCATTTCGACCTACACGTTGTTCGGTGCAGTTATCGGAGCGGCACTAATTTTGCTGCTTTCAATGCTCATGATTGTGCGCGAACGTCGTCGCGAAATTGGTGTCTTAAAGGCTCTCGGAGCACCAAATCGCTCGATTATCGCGCAATTCATCGCGGAGTCAACGACCTTTACAGTTTTAGGTTCTCTCGTTGGGTTCCTAGCCGGCATTGCTATCTCGAGCCCTATTACCTCAGCTCTCGTGAATGCTTCAGGCGGCTCCACAAGCGCCAGTCAGGGATTCGGGGGATTTGTTCATCAAAATGGCGGCGGCTTCACCGGTGGTGGTTCGGGCTTTGCTCCTCCTAGCGGCGGCTTTGCTCCTCCTAGCGGCGGCTTTGCTGGCGGCCAAGGCTTCCACTTCGGTGGCTTTAGAAATACGCTGACCCAGTTACACACTTCCGCTGGTTGGTCAACGCTGGCCTACGCCTTCCTCTTTGCTGTGGTTATTGCCGTGGTGGGTAGCACGTTCGCCACTGCCACCATCACCCGTATCCGACCTGCCGAAGTTTTGAGGAGTGAATAATGCTCAAAGTAGATCACTTACAAAAGTCTTTCCGCACCGCTGCTGGCGATGTGCACGCCGTTGTCGAAGCGAGCTTCATGGCTGACAGTGGCCAACTCGTCGCGATTATTGGCGCAAGTGGTTCGGGTAAGTCGACCTTGTTGTCACTCCTCGGGCTCCTCGATACACCGGATGCTGGTTCAATTGAGATCAACGGCACCGAACTTGCTCAACTGGACGCTCGTGGTCGCACAAAGTATCGCGCTCAACGTGTCGGGTTTATTTTCCAAGCCTTCAATTTGATTCCCAACCTCACCGCTCTCGAGAACGTGAAGTTGGCACTGGAATTCTCCAACTGGGACAAGAAGGACCGCGGGGCCCGTGCGTTGGACATGCTCACCATGGTGGGCCTAGATGAGGAAAAGGCGCGACGTCGGCCAAACCGCTTATCCGGAGGTGAACAACAACGTGTCGCCATTGCGCGAGCGTTTGCCGCTCAACCCGAGTTGATTCTGGCTGACGAACCAACTGGCAGTCTTGATCGCCAAACGGGCCAGAAGATTGTGGAGTTATTGCGTAGTACGGCGTCCCGCGAAAACACCACCGTTCTCATTGTGACGCACGATGAAAAGGTTGCGGCTCAAGCTGATCGACGTTTTGAAATCGAAGACGGCGTGCTCCGAGAAATTGACTAGACCCTAGTGACCATTTGATCCGCCGACGTGTAGATACGAGCTTTCTAGATAGTCCGTATCTATGCTTCCGGTTTAGCAAACCGATGCTCTATCACCTGAGCTACGGGAGCCAATCATGATGCAACAACTACTTAAGGCTACTGGAGAGCATTCCAGGTGAAAAACGTCACGCGCACAATTGCTGACTTTGTTGATGCCAGCTTGTGTTTCCAATTCTACGAAAACAAATAAACTCAACGTTTATGGCAAAAAGCACTATTCGCGTCGGCCTCCTTGCATATGGTGCAATCGGACATGAACACAACCAAGCAGTCCAGAACACTGTCGGCCTCGAACTTATGGCCGTCTGTGACACCAATCCAGAGCGCGTCGAGGCAGCACTGCAACTTGCCCCACAGGCAACAGCTTTTAGCGATGCAACAGAAATGCTGGATTCGGGCCTTCTCGATCTAGTCGTAATCTCCACTCCCCCGAATAGTCATTATCAATGGGCTAAAGAAGCATTGCTTCGCGGCATCCATGTTGTGCTTGAAAAGCCAATGGCACTCACGGCCGATCAATGCGACGAGCTCATCTCGCTTGCTTTAGATAAGAACCTCATGCTTGTCGTCTATCAGAACCGCAGATTCGATGACGACTTTGTCACCATGCGCCAAATCATTCGCTCTGGTGAAATCGGTGACGTTTATCACTACGACAGTTTTGTTGGTGGGTATTCACGTCCATGCGATTACTGGCACTCGAACGTTGAAGTTTCTGGTGGAGCAATCTTTGACTGGGGCAGTCACCTCATCGATCAAATTCTTAACATCATGCCCGACGACGTGGCGCACGTCAGCGGCCAGAACCACAAGCGCGTATGGGATCACATCACTAACGCGGACCACGCTCACGTCACCATGACGTTCACGTCTGGAAAGCAGGCAACGTTTGTTCATTCCGATCTCGCTGCAGCGCGCAAGCCAAAGTTCTATGTGCTTGGCACTGAAGGCGCAATCATTGGTGACTGGGACCCTGCTGGTGAGCCTGCAGTCGCCGACTTGCCAGCCATTTTGACCGTGCACCACGCAGACGGAACTTCTCGCACCGCACCTCTTCAACCACTAGAGCCACACGAATTTCACCGCTCTATTGTCGAGTACTTAAACAATGGAACGCCAATGGAAGTCAATGCGCTGCAATCACGCAACGTTGTTGCAATTATGCAAGCCGCCGAAGAATCAGCCTTGCAGAATGCGCTTCCTGTAAAACCAGTACTTCGTAGGTCATAGCGAGTGACTGTTAACTGGGGCTTCTTAGGTGCTGGCTTTGTTGCCAGTCGTGGACTCGCCCCTGCTGTTCATACAGCGCGCGGAGCAACTCTTTACGCCGTTGCGAGTCGCGACGACCAGCGTTCTGCAACTCTTCAACCAGAGCGAGTGCACGCAACCTATGACGACCTCTTAGCGGACGAACACGTTGATGCTGTGTACATCAGTTTGTCTAATAGTCAACACATTGAATGGGTAACGAAGTCGCTACAGGCCGGAAAGCATGTTCTCTGCGAGAAACCTCTGGGGCTTAATGCCACCGAAACAGCGGCCATGTTCGATACTGCAGCAAACAATGATCGCTTGCTTATTGAAGCTGTGTGGGGTCGATGGCACCCACGTTTCGCTCGCATAGTTGACCTTGTGACAAGTGGGGCTATCGGAGACGTCGAGCATATCGAGACGGCTTTTACATTCACTTCTGAAATGACTGACAACTATCGACTCAGCCCATCAATGGGCGGAGGAGCATTGCTTGACGTGGGCTGTTATCAAGCACACGCATGGGTTGCGCTCACCAAGGGTGCCTCTGATCTCACCATCACTGAACTCGAGCGCGCCATCGGGCCAACGGGTATTGACCTGACTACTGATGTGCGAGTGCGCATCAACAACAATGTCACTGCGCACGCAGTGAGCTCATTCGCACTTCCTAGTAATCAACAGTTCACTGTTAAAGGCACCGATGGCCAGATCAGCACTGGCGCTGGGGAATCTTTCACCACATGGAATGAAGCCAGTTCCCTGCTCGTTAATGGCGTGGCTGAAGAATTCGCTAGTACTAATGCTTTTGTTGAAATGGTCGAAAACGTCAGTCGAGTGATTAAAGGTGAGAGCGGATGGACTGTGTCCAGTGCTGACTCAATCCGCGTTGCCAGCATTCTTGACTCCATCGCGACACACCCGTAACTCAAGCAGTTTTCTGGTGTGTAGCCTGTAAGTCCCGTGGCAATCCTTATCGACATCCAAAAAGTAACTCTCGAAGGTTTTGACCGGACCATTCTTGAAGACCTTTCACTCACCATTTCGACGGGCGACCGTATTGGTGTTGTTGGCATTAATGGTGCGGGAAAATCAACACTTCTAAAGATTGTTGCTGGTCTTCAAAAGCCCGACTCTGGAAACATCCGCCTCGGACAGGGCGCGCTCGTTGGTTACCTTGACCAGATTCCAGACCTTCCGAAGGGAACGGTTCGAGAAGTTCTCGGCAGTGGCTGGGAAGTGGACGCTGCAATTGACCGCCTCGGCATGACCAAGGCAATCGATACTCAGATTGACCACCTCTCTGGTGGGCAGTTAAAGCGTGTGGCGCTCGCGAAGATCTTTGCCGAGCACAACGACGTTCTTATTCTCGACGAACCTACAAACCACCTGGACCTAAGTGCCATTGAATGGTTGGAGCAAAAGATCACCAGCTTTCCTGGTGCTGTAGTCCTGGTAAGCCACGACCGCTTCCTCCTCGATCAGGTCACGACACGAATGATTGAAATCGACCGTGGAAAGACCTACGTCCACGGTGGTGGGTACTCAGCACTTCTTGAGGCACAAGCTGAGCGTGAAGTGCAAGCCCAGAACGCAGAGCAAATCCGAAAAAACATGGCCCGTCACGAACTTGCATGGTTGCGTCGTGGTGTGAAAGCCCGCTCCACAAAGCCTCAAGCACGTATTGATGCAGCAAATCGACTCCTTGCTGGTGGTAAAGAGGCCGCTGCTCGTGAAGGAGTAATTGACTTCAATGTTGAAACTCCGCGCCTAGGTCAGACCGTTATTAAGGCCCACAACGTTTCCTTCTCGTATCCAAACGGTCGACAAATTCTTAATGGCATCAATCTCGAGCTCGGTCCCGGGGACCGCATTGGAATTGTTGGACCGAACGGTGCTGGAAAATCAACCTTCGTCGACTTGCTTGCTCTTCGAAATGAACCATCCATTGGCACTGTCAAGCATGGACCGACTGTCGTGACCTCATACTTCGAGCAAGGATCTGACAACTTCAATCTTGAAGCAACAGTGCAAGAACTCGTTGCTGGCCCACGTGGAATTCCTGGATCACCTGAAGACATTGCCATCATGAAGAGTTTCTGGTTCACGGGCGCACTCTGCAAAACGAAGGCACGTGATCTTTCAGGTGGAGAGCGCCGGCGATTGCAACTGCTTCTGGCACTGACGCTCAGTCCTAACGTTCTCTTCCTCGACGAACCTACGAACGATCTTGATCTTGAGACAATTCGTTTAATAGAAGAATTCCTGGCACAGTGGCCAGGAACACTCATTGTTGTATCGCACGACAGAACATTCTTGAGTCGAACTACGGATCGATTGCTTGAAGTTCACGAAGATGGCTCAATTGCAGACATCCCCGGAGGTATTGACGCCTGGATTGCAAGGGCCGCAGGTGTCATCACCAGCACGAATCTCGGTGACGCTGATGAACCAGAGAAAGTTCCCACCAATGGCCGTGTACTTCGCGACGCAGAAAAACAAGTCACCAAACTTGAACGTCGTCGCACATCACTTAACGAAAAGATAATGGCCAGTGCCGACGTTGAAGAACAAAAGAAATTAAGTGCTGAACTCTCACAAGTAATCAAAGACCTGGCGACAGCCGAGGACTACTACTTGTCACTTCTTAATTAGATTCGCACTTTTCTAAGAACGCAACAATCGTCTCGATGTAGAGCTCGGGCTCTTCAAAAAATGGCATGTGACTCGAATTAGCGAGGATAACTTGCTCAGCATGTGAGATGTTGTCCGTGAATTCTTTTTGCACGAGTGGCGTTGCCTCATCGTGGCGACCAGAAACAACAAGTGTTGGAGCAATAATTTTGTGAAGCCGATCAACAATGCTCCAGTTAACAAGTGATCCAGTAGGGGCAAACTCACTTGGACCCCACATGGTCGAATAGACCGTGGCATCTGCGTCCATGAACTCAGTCGTTACTTCGTACTCTCTGGGTCTCGGCGTCAAACGACAGACGTGCTCGTCGTAGTAGGCACCCTCTGCCTCTTTAAATGCATCACCACTGAAGTCA
>Ga0214197_1000104_pt1 | contig 38356 bp, 31 predicted proteins | sample TroBogEpilimnion_16_FD_153035 | JGI IMG/M metagenome (GOLD analysis project Ga0214197, IMG submission 153035) | Freshwater microbial communities from Trout Bog Lake, WI - 09SEP2008 epilimnion | ecosystem: Environmental > Aquatic > Freshwater > Lake > Epilimnion/Euphotic zone | place: Trout Bog... | reverse complement strand
TGTTGATGCCGTAGCCATCTCGGCATCAATTGACTTGTTACAGAAGCCAGAGATGTTGATGCTGTTATCAGAACCTGGGTGGAATTGTGAACAACTCAACAAGATCTTCAAGAAGTCAGATGCCTGCGGATAGTCTTGATACCACTGTGTCAAAGAAATCTGAACTTTATTCTTAGTGTTCTGGATGTAGTTGAACTGAATGTTTGCCGAAAGTAGCTTCACTGTTGCCTTGTAACCAATCTGGTTGAGAACTGAAGCAGCGTACTGAGCAACGGCAGCGTTTACGGTGTCATTAGTTGCGACGATTGCAACGGCAGCGCCAGATGTTCCTGACTGCTTCACCAGCGCTTTGGCCTTCGCCAAGTCCGGTCCGGAGTAGGTAGAACCAGCTGGAGTCTGGAATGGGCAACTATCTACGTGACCAGGAAAGCCTGGGGGAAGAATTGTGCACACTGGAGAAGCCAATTTGCTTCCACCGAAAATCTTTACCGCAGCATTCTTATCAATCGCATAGTTCACAGCCTCACGAGCGAGCTTGTTATTGAATGGTGCAATGTTTACGTTCATTGGCATGTACCAAATAGCAGTGAGAGTGTTCACGTGGAGCTGATTTGCGTACTTGCTTGAGAGCTGTGACAAGCGGTCCGATGGAAGTGGGTCGAACACAAAATTCGCCTGGTTATTTTCCACCATCGTCACTTCAGACTCTGGTGTATTGCTGAATACTTGATCAATCTCGTCTGGGTAACCCTGAGGTTGCGCAGCCGCGGACCAAACTTTGAAGTTTGGGTTGCGGAGCATTACCAACTTGGTATTTGGATTGTACGACTTGAAATAGTAAGCGCCCGTGCCAGGGATTGGTGTGGTTCCAGAGTCTTTTGACGGAGCCGTTGCTGGAAGTACAGAGCCGAATGGCGTTGCGAGCTGGTCAGCAAATTCGGCGTCTGGCGTAGTCAAGTTAATAACGACTTTGTTCGTACTTGGATCTACAACTACTCCACTGAGTGTGCAAGTTGCGGGAGTTGCCAAGCATGCAGTTGCGCCGACAATTCCGGCATACCAAGATCCGGCGTTCGGGTTAGAAACTTTAAAAAGACGCTCAAGGGAAGCCTTGACGTCATTCACGGTTACAGGTGCACCATTTGAGAATTTAATTCCTTTACGAAGCGTAAACGTATAGGTCTTTCCGCCATTAGAAACAATAGGAAGAGCAGTTGCAAGATCTGGCACAACGTCAAAGGACGATTGACCACTCACCTTATGAAAACTCAATAGTCCGTCGTATGAGGCTTGGAACAGCTGCCAATATTGCAATGTGTAGTTGACCTGTGGGTCAAGTGTTCCACCCGCAGTTGAGGCAAGCAGCTTAAGCGTCCCACCTGCATGTGATGGCTGATATGTGAACGACGAGCTATCGGCGCTTGCTGGAACAGAACTGGTGACAGCACTAGAGCCAACAAGAAGCGTTGCGGCAAAAGCGCCAACTATCCTCATCAAACGAAACTTTTTCATACATTCCCCCTTAGGCCATTCCACTGTAGGAATAGTTAATTGAATGAGTATTGCCGACTATTCACAAGTTTGCAAAGCAAGAAAACCCTGCCAAAAAAGCCTTTAATTATAAGGAGACGAGAGCGTAAAGGAAGAATTAACCCTCTGGAATGTAGCTGTGTCAGTCGTTCAATGTGCTGCTGATGGGACCTCGTCATGCTGTCCCAGGTGATGACGGTCAATGTTAGCGAGAGTATAGAAGGCTACTGCTGCGATGAAGACCATCAAGGAGCCAAAACGCAGTGCGAGGTCAAATCCATGAACACTGGCCGCATTTTGAAGAGCTGTTTTGCTAGAGAACATCATGGTGGAGTGGTGAAGTTGGCCAGCAATAAATGCCGTAGCGCTCGAGACAACAATTGTGTTTTGAATTGCCGTTCCAAAAGATCCACCCAACTGCTGTGCAGTGGAAAGTACCGCGGATGCCGCACCAGTGTCTTGAGGTTGAATGTTAAATAACGCCGTAGACGAAACGGATACGAAAACCATTCCGATACCCAGTGCTGCAATAATCATTGCGGGCATTACGTGTCCAACGTATGAACTGTCGGGCTTGATCAGTGATAGGTAGAAGAGTCCTGCGCTACCCATGAGCGCACCAATTGTTGCAAGAAGACGTGGGCCGTACTTTGGCAATAATTTACCAACTGATGCAGCCGAGATAATTACTGAGAGTGAAAACGGCAAGAAAAGAAGTCCACTCTTTAGAGGACTGAATCCGTGAATACGTTGGAAGAAGAAGGTCAGCCACAAGAACATTCCAAAGAGGCCTAGTCCAATAAATAGCTGGGATATGTATGCTCCCGCTCGAACACGATTTGTGAGAAGGCGAAGTGGAAGTAGAGGTTGCTTAATTCGACTTTCGAGAACGAAGAAGATAACAAGAAGTGCACCACCTAGTGCCATGTATGGCCAAGCTGAAGTTGATCCCCATCCATCGATTGCTGCTTTTGAAACGCCGTAGACAACGCTGAGCATACCTGCAGTCGCAGTTAGTGCCCCAGGGACGTCGTAGTGAGGGTGACCTTCGACTTTTGACTCTTTGACATTTGGAATTCCTAGGAACAATGCGATGAGCGCCATTGGCGTATTTACGAACATGCACCAACGCCACGAGAGATACTGCGTCAGTAGTCCACCTGCGATTAAGCCAATTGCAGCTCCAACACCCGAGAGAGCACCGTACACAGCGAAAGCCTTCGCGCGTTCTTTTGAATCAGTGAAAGTTACCGAAATGAGTGAAAGAGCTGCAGGTGACAAGAGTGCTCCGAACAAGCCCTGAAGAGCACGAGCACTGAAAAGCATCCCTTGGCTTTGGGCGAGGCCACCAAGTAGTGACGCGAAAGCGAACCCGAGAAGTCCAATGAGGAATGCTTTCTTTCTTCCCATGTAGTCACCGATACGACCACCGAGAAGCAAGAAGCCTCCAAATGTCAAAGTGTACGAAGTGACGGCCCACTGGTAGTCCTTGGGAGCAATGGAAAGTCCACCGAGTGACTTAGGTAGTGCTGCGTGAGGAAGAGCCACGTTAACAATGGAACTGTCAAGCACCACCATCAGTGTTGCGATTCCGATTACGACAAGTGCGAACCACCGTCTTGGATCTTGAGAATCAGCGTGAACAACATTATTGAAAGAGGAATTTGACATGGAAGTTTCCTTGATAGAACCTCAACAACCTTAACTGCGTAAGCAGTATTTCTGACGCTTTAAATGCTGTGCGGTGTCAGCCAAATCGTCTTTGGCTCTGAAGCCATAATCGGGGCAATGGCTTCCATCATTCCAGTCTCAATGCGCCACGCCATGTAGGCCGCCTGATCTTCTTTCTTCTCCCACTTTTCGAGAAGCACAACCGTGTCTGGATTCTCTGCATCAGTGAATACTTCTACTGAGATGCAACCCTTGAAGGCGCGAGTATCCCCGAGGCTGTCGGCAAGTCCAGCGAGAAGAAAAACTCCTGTTTCTGGCAGGCAGTTAAAAGTTAGGGTCATAGATTCCATGTGCAGCAACTTTCTATCGTGTTTGTCAGTAAACAAACTGAACAACGAGAGCCTATTAGGAAAGAAGTCTCCACGGGTTCTCCAAGAAACTCACAAGTGTTTGGAGAAATCCAGCTGCAAGGGCACCATCAATAACACGGTGATCAGAGGAAAGGGTGAGTCTGGCTCTGGTACGAATTTCAATCTTGTCGCCAATCACAACTGGTTCTTTTATGGCCGATCCAACTGCCAAAATCGCAGCTTCAGGTGGATTAATGATGGCAGTGAATTCCTCAACGTCAAACATTCCAAGATTTGAAATAGTAAATGTTCCACCAGACATTTGATCGAGCGAAAGACCCTTGGTATTCGCGAGACTAGCCAAACGCTTCGTATCAGCACTGATATCCATAATATTTTTCTGATCTGCATCTTGAATAACTGGAACAACGAGTCCATTTTTTGATGCCACTGCCACACCAATGTTAATTCTGTGATTGACAAGAATTGTTGGACTGTCATCTCCCTGATAGGAAACGTTGATCATGGGGTGTTCGCGAAGCGCTAGCGCTGTTGCTTTGATGAGCAAGTCATTAACACTTAACTTGGCAATTCCTTTGACCACGTTCTGTTTGTTGAGATCAGTGCGCATTTTTTGCAGTAGCTCTAGATCAGCAATCGCTGTCACGAAAAAATGTGGAGTTTCTCGGTAGCTCTCCCCGAGTCGCTTCGCGATTATGCGACGGATTTTAGAAACTTCAAATTTCTCTGATCCTCGCTTCGCGTCAATCTGCGTAAATGTAGTTGGTACGATGGTTGCATGTCTTGGCAGTTCTGTCGGGTCTTGAGCAATGAACGCCTCTAAGTCAGCACGAACAATCCGACCGGCGGGGCCAGTTCCTTCAATGAGGTTGAGATCAATTCCCCCGTTTTCTGCAAGACGTCTTACGATTGGTGATGCGAACCGACGATTTCCTACGGGGCGCACTGCCCGTTCAAAGATAGGAGCTGAATCAATAGCTGGGTTTGGCGTCACCACTGCTCTAGCAACAGTGTCGGCGACTTTATTGACAATCTCAGCTGGCGAAGAGCCGCCCTTGCCATCGTCAATAAGCGCGATCAAAGTTCCAATAGAAACTGTCTCGCCTTCTTTGGCCAAAATCGTGCTGAGAATCCCCGCATCAAAAGCTTCATATTCCATGGTGGCCTTATCGGTTTCAATTTCACAGAGAATGTCGCCCACTGCGACCGTGTCGCCCTGAGCTTTTAGCCATTTGTGGATTACACCTTCTTCCATCGTGTCGGAAAGACGTGGCATGGTGATTTCAATCATGTCCTTGTCCTATCTTGTGGCGCGGACGCCCCATAGCGTCGAGCGTTTCGTAGATCGCGTGAGTCACATCGTGAATTGACGGTAATGCCGCAGTTTCTAAAACCTTTGAATACGGCATTGGAACTTCAGCCATTGCAACGCGGCGAACCGGAGCATCAAGGTAGTCAAAAGCTCCATCAGAAATTGAGGCTGCAATTTCGGCGCCAATGCCGTACGTAAGCCAGTCATCTTCTAACATAACTGCAGCATTTGTCTTTTTAACTGAATTGATAATTGTTTCACGGTCAAGTGGTCGAAGACTTCGAAGATCGATTACTTCAATGTTGAGTCCATCAGAGATTGCGAGTTCCTCGGCAACCTTGTTGGCAATGTAAGCCATTCTCGAATAGCCAATAAGGGTTAGATCTGTTCCTTCACGGGTCACTGCGGCATTGCCAATGATGGCCGGCTCACTGGAATCTGGAACATCGCCGTTTGTATTGTAGAGCGCTAGGTTTTCTAAAAACAGAACTGGATCATCATCTCGGATGGCAGCAATAAGAAGTGCCTTGGCATCAGCGGGTGTACTTGGTGCCACAACCTTTAGCCCCGGAATAAAGGCGTAAAAGAGTTCAATGTTTTGTGAATGGGTAGCACCGAGTTGCTGGCCACCACCGCCAGGAGTACGAATCACCATTGGGACCTTCACCTGACCACCAAACATCCCGTAAATCTTCGCGGCAGAGTTAATGATCTGATCAATAGCAATAAGTGAGAAGTTAATTGTCATTAATTCGACGACTGGACGAAGTCCAAGCATTGCGGCGCCTACGGCCGCGCCAGTAAAACCTTCTTCAGCAATAGGAGTATCTCTAACGCGCTTCTCGCCAAACTCTGCTAACAGACCAGCAGTGATTTTGTAGGAACCCTCAAATATTCCGATTTCTTCACCCATGAGAAATACAGATTCATCGCGGAGCATTTCTTCTCTCAACGTTTCGCGAAGCGCTTGACGGTATGTCTTCATTGTCACTTTGGCCCTCGCTTTAGTGAGGTCGAAGGGAAGAGTGCTTGTCCGGGAAGGCGACGCGAGTCATTTGGCACGGGACTTGCGTAGTTGTAATCAAAGAGTGTGCTCACGTCTGGATGTGAACTCTTTTCAGCAAAATGGTGTGCGGCATCAATTTTCTTTGAGACCTTTGCATCAATTTGCTGAAGGTCCTCAAGCTTTGCGTAGCCACCCTTCAAAATACGATTTTGCAAGATAGTTATTGGATCATTCTTTTTTAATTCCATAACTTCGGTTTCGCTACGGTACTTCGCTGGGTCCACAACTGAGTGCCCACGCAGACGAGGTGTCATGATTTCGAGTAAGTACGGCCTTTTCGCTCGAGCGCTGTCGACAGCAATCCTCGATGCCTTCGCAACAGCAACCGGGTCAAGCCCATCGACACGTGACGCTGCCATGCGGTATGAAGCTCCACGTAGGTACAACTCTGGCTCTGCAGAAGACTTAGAAACTGTGGTTCCCATTCCGAGCCCATTATTAATAACTACAAAGACAATTGGCAGCTTCCACAGTGCCGCAATGTTGAGAGATTCATGAAAGGCACCAATGTTTGTTGCCCCGTCTCCCATTGTGCACATCACGATTTCTTCACTGTCACGGTAGTCAATTGCGAGTGCGGCTCCAGTAGCAAGTGGGAGCTGGCCTCCAACAATGCCGTATCCACCAAGAAGTCGGTACTCAAGATCAAACATGTGCATTGATCCGCCCCAACCCTTTGCTACACCGTCAACGCGCCCGTAGAGCTCAGCCATAAGGCGCCCAGCATCAATTCCCTTTAGTAACGCGTAACCATGTTCACGGTAATTGGTGAAGAGATAATCGTCGAATTCAAGTTCTTTCAGAAGTCCTGCTATGGCCGCTTCCTCACCCAGATTGAGGTGGCAATAGCCGCCCACAAGGGCTTGGGTGTAGCTGCGAGCTGCACGTTCTTCAAAGCGACGAACCATCATCATCTCTTCATAAAACGAAACGAGCTGGTCGGACTCATTCTGCGTCAACTTTGCAGATTTAGAAGACGGTGCGACCTTTTTGGCCGCAGACTTCTTAGCAGCATTTTTCTTGGCAACAGACTTCTTTGCCGGAAGAATTTTTTTTTCAACCATTGAGTAGTTCCTTCCAAACAAATCTTAGTGCGCACAACTCAAAATTGAAATAAAACAATACTCATGAGTAACAAAAAAATACTGATGAGTAATGAGTTTTAACGAATGAACTTTAAAAGTTACTTTCGACTCTGCAATTCAGTAATCACAGCTTTTCCGTTTGCTTTTCCTTGAGTCATTTTCATTGCTTGTCCCACAAAGAACTGTGACAATTTATCGTCGCCGTCCTTGTATCGCTGCCATTCGTCTGGGTTCTTGGAAATGATGTCGTCAATTGTTGCGCCAAGTGAGTCTGAAGACATTTGCTCGAAACCTTTTTCGGCTGCAATCTTTTTAGGATCTCCCCCACTTGCGAGTAGTTCACCGAGGACCACCTTTGACTGGGTTGCAGAGAGCTCACCTTTGGCTTCCATTAAAACAGTCTGAGTGAAGGCATCAGTAGTGAGGTTGCTCAACGTATCGATACCGGCTGCCAGTTCGTTCGCTGCACGAGACACCGCAATCGCGATGTCTGCGCCAGCATCCGCTGCAGCGTTCACATACCCTTCAAGATCAAGGTCAATAACTACAACGACTGCGTCTTCTTGCGCTTTAGTCGCTCCTGGAATTCGCTCAAGCAACTTCGCCCTTCGAGCAGCAGGCATTGGAGGCAAGGCTGCACGAACACGGTCTTGCCATGGCTGATCTGGAACGAGTTCAGTGAGATCTGGTTCGCGGAAGTAGCGGTAATCCTCAGCGTCTTCTTTCACTCGAAGCGTTGAAGTTTCTCCGAGCCCTTCATCCCAGTGGCGTGTTTCTTGGCGAACAGCGCCACCTTCAAGAATTAGTTCAACCTGGCGAGCTGCCTCGTAGTCAATGGCCCGCTGCAACGATCGTAGGGAGTTGAGGTTCTTAATTTCACAACGCGTTCCTAATGGGTCGCCAGTTTTTCGCACTGATACGTTGGCATCAAAACGCATTGATCCTTCTTCGAGCCTGCCGTCAGAAGCTCCAGTTGCAATAAGAATTCCTCGAAGCTCTTGGGCGTAGGCACGGGCTTGTTCTGAAGACCTGATGTCAGGACCAGAAACAATTTCTACGAGTGGAACGCCGCATCGGTTGTAGTCAACGAGTGAACGATCTGCACCAGCAAGACGTCCCGAGCCTCCGAGGTGAGTTGACTTTCCAGTGTCCTCTTCCATGTGAGCACGCTCGATGGTCACTTGTGACCCATCAGGCAAGTTGAGGAATCCATTTGAGTTAATTGGAAGGTCGTACTGACTGATCTGATAGTCCTTGGACTGGTCAGGGTAGAAATAGTTCTTGCGGTGAAAGGTGCTTGGTGCAATTGTGCAATTGAGCGCCATTCCAATGCGCATTGCTAGCTCCACTGCATCTTTGTTGAGCACTGGCAGTGAGCCAGGAAGTCCCAAGCAGATTGGACAGATGTTTGTATTTGGCTCTGATCCAAAGTGATTCTCGCAACCACAGAACAACTTTGACTTAGTGAGAAGTTCAGTGTGAACTTCCATTCCTACAACTAGTTCCCAACCTTCAGGTAACGTCATGATCTGCCATCCGCAATCTCTAGAACTCGTGCTGCTGCGTACAGTGATGCCTCGCTCCTACCTGGACCAAGCAACTGAACACCAATAGGGAGATTCTCTTCGCCCTTGCCAAATGAGACAGATACGGCTGGGTCGCCGGCCAGGTTGGTTGGAATTGTGAAAACGTCATTTAGATACATTTCCATAGGGTCTGACTTGGCACCGAACTTGAACGCCACGCCAGGCGTTGTTGCACCAATGAGCATGTCGGCCTGCGCATAGGCCTTTTTAAACGCATTAATAGTTAAGGTTCGTACCTTTAGGGCCTGACCGTAATACGCGTCGTAGTAGCCAGCGCTAAGAGCATATGTTCCAAGCATGATTCGACGCTTCACTTCAGCACCAAATCCTGCCGTTCGAGTTGCTTCCATCATCGCCGTTACGTCATCGCCATCAACTCGAAGACCAAATCTCACACCGTCAAAGCGAGCAAGGTTTGATGAGGCTTCTGCTGGGGCAATGAGGTAATAGGCACTGAGGCCAAGTCGAAGTTCAGGAATTGAAAGTTCGACAATCTCTGCACCGGCTTCTTTCAGAACTGCGACAGCACCCATAACAGCGTTGACAACACTTTCATCTGCGCCTTCGTAGAGTTCTTTAACGAGACCAATGCGCTTGCCGGCTACTCCATCGTTCACATGGCTTACGAGCGAAGGTGATGGTTCTGGAAGCGACGTTGAATCAAGTGGATCATGACCTGCGATTGCTTCAAGAAGCACTGCAGAATCCATCACGGTTTTAGAGAATGGACCAATTTGGTCGAGCGAGCTCGCGAACGCAATCAGTCCATAGCGAGAAACAAGTCCATACGTTGGCTTCATGCCAACAATTCCGCAGAACGCAGCAGGTTGGCGAATAGATCCACCAGTGTCAGATCCCAGAGAAATTGAAGTCATGTCGCCCGCAACTGCTGCAGCAGATCCACCACTTGAGCCACCTGGAACTCGAGATGGATCTAGAGGGTTGCGCGTAGGTCCAAACGCAGAGTTCTCGGTTGAAGATCCCATGGCGAACTCATCGAGGTTTGTTTTCCCCACCGGCACAGCACCCGCTGCTACCAAGCGATCAATGACTGTCGCGTTGTAAGGCGGCTTCCAGCCTTCGAGAATCTTTGATGAGCATGTTGTAGGAATGCCCGTCTGGCAGAGGTTGTCCTTAATGGCAATCGGCACACCCGCTAGCGGGCCAACCTTTTCGCCTGCCGCAACACGTGAGTCAACAGCCTCAGCGATTTTGCGAGCACCATCTTTATCAAGGTGTAGAAATACGTTTAATTCATCATTTCGAGCTTCAATTGCCGCATACGAAGCTTCAAGCTGCGCAACTGCAGTCGTTGCACCAGTCTGAACTTCAGCAGCGATTTCAACGGCCGTCTTCACGGTGCTTCTCCAAGGATGCGTGGGACCGCAAACCTTCCGTCTTGTGCGTCTGGTGCTTCAGCGAGTACTGCCTCTCGGTCAAGACTCTTCCAAATCACGTCTTCTCTCGTGACATTCGTTAATCCGAACGGATTTGACGTTGGCTCTAATGCACTCAAGTCAAGTGAGTTCATGTCGTTGGCGTGTTCCAAGACACCGCTCAACTGTCCCGTGAACGTTGTGAGCTCTTCTTCAGTGAGACGGAGTCGAGCGAGCTTTGCAACTTTCGCGACATCGTCGCGACTTAACGGTGAGCTCACGCAAAAACCTTCTTAAGAAATTCAAGGGTCTTTGACTCAATCAAATCTTTGTCAACGTCCATAGTTGCTACGTGTGAAGAATTTTCCATCCAGATTCGCTCAATACTTCCGCCATAGTTAGCTACTAAAGCGTCACCGTTAGCAACTGGCAATGTGTAGTCCTCGCGGCTCGAGAACAAAAGCCCTGGGACCTTAATTTTTGAAACATCAAGCGCAGTTGGAATGAGTTCTGAGATTTCTACAAAACCCTTGATGTTGGTTTCCGCGTAACCAAATTCAATTCCATTTGGCACACGTGGGTCGGTGACCATGCTCTCCATAGTGAAGACGCCACCCTCAACCGCGCCCTTTGCGAGCTCAATAAGAGAAGCATCGTGAGGAATGATCCACGGGTTAACAAACACAACTGCCTTTACATCTGGATTGCGCTGCGCCAAGTAGGCAGTCATGAAGCCACCGAAGGAGAGACCAAAAATGACTACCTCATCACAGCGTGACTTTAAATCGTTGAGGGTCTCGGTGTAGGTTTTTTCCCAGTCGCTAAAGCCGTAGTTGAGCATGTCTTCAATCGAAGTTCCGTGTCCAGGTAGACGTGGGCACTCAACGCTGAAGCCTGCAGCGGCGCACATCTTGGCGACTGACATAACTGATTCAGGAGATCCGCCGTAACCGTGAAGTACAAGAACTCCTTGACGAGATCCTTGGGCTGAAAATGACTCACATCCGGGATGAATTTGCGTGCTCATAGGTATAAAGACTACCCGGCAACCAGCTACTTCAGATTGGGCTTATCTCTTGGGACGTCACTAATAAACAACGCCGCAATAAGCCCACAGCCCCCGACAATTGCACCGATCAGGAAAGGCAGATGAAATGTCGCGAGCAAATTCGGACCCGGACTCGCACCACTTAAGTGACGACTATGGACGAGCCCCTGTTGCACTGTTTCGAGAACTTCGATTCCAGCGACTTCACCGACTTGAACAGCCAACATTTGTGCCGCACTCATGACTCCAAATTCCGACTGCTTTACTTCGTTCGCCATGACTGCAGAACTTGATGGCATCGCTGTACCCATGCCCAGACCCGAAAGTGCCAGTGCAATTGCCACTACCCATGCACCGGTGCTCGGCTGCAGAAACGAAAACATGGTGAGGGAAAGTGTCAGAAAAAATGCTCCACCCAACACGCTTCTGCGCTCACCAATTTTTATTGCAACGTACCCAGCAATTGGAGAGCAAATAGCGAATGTAATTGGACGTGCAACGGAAAGGCCTCCGACCTGAGGTACTGAATATCCATAGCCCTGCTCCATGAGGAGAGGAAAGAGAAAGAAAGCTCCGAAGTAGGCAAAGTTGCAACAAGCACGAATCACAATTGGAAATGCAAAATTTCTACGTTTGAAATACTTCGCCGGGATCAGCGGATGTGGCGCATGATTAAGACGGTAAATAAAGAACGCCATGAGAATTGAAGCAATGACAAAACCAGCCAGCGTTACTGGTGCTGTCCAGCCCTTAATCGGACCGAGTGAAAGTCCAAGCATGAGCGCAGTGATTGAAAACGATAGTGACCAAGATCCAAGCCAGTCCGTCTGTTTAAATTCTTTTCGGGCTTTGTCTTTTTGAGCTTGTGATTCGGGTGCATCGCCACGTTGCTTGGGCAAAACAAAGGTGACCACGCAGAGCGCTGCAGCAATCAGAAATAATTGAAACCAAAAAAGCGCACGCCATCCAAACGCGGCAATTATCGGACTGCCAAGTGAAACACCAATTACTGGTCCTCCAGCTCCAATGAGTGACCACCAACCGAGGGCCTTCACTCTTTCATCTGGTCGAAAGACTCTGTTGATGAGAGCTCCAGATGCGGTGCCAGTTGCGGCGCCTTGAATTCCATCGAGCGTTCGAGCGAGCAGCAACATGTCGACATTGTGAGAGAGTGCCGTCAAAATTGCAGAAGCCATTGCGCCAATCAATCCAAATAAGTAGAGACGCCGGTGACCAAAAATATCGCCAGTCTTTCCAAAGAGTGGGGCTGCGAGACCGTATGCGAGGAGTGGTCCGATCATCGTCCACGAAAGAACACTGATACTTGTGTGAAATTCTGATGCAACCTTTGGGAGCGCAACGATAAATACCGTAAAGGTGAAGTTGAGTGCGAATAGTCCAGCTAGCAGGGACCAAAGCACCCACCATGAATACTTGCTCGATTTTGCAGCGTGTCCTTGGACCCGCTCGCGAAGCATCATGAACCAGTTGAGATCCGAACCAGCCTCGGTGCCCATGGCACCCATGGCTTCAGCTCCAGGGTCTGAGAATGAACTTAAAAGTCCATCGGGGTCTTGACGGTTGAGGCGCTTCTCGTCCTCAAACTCAGTCATCGCTCTCCCCTGCTAATAAGTAGTGCAATTCTAACGGCTGCACGAAGCAGAAAATACAAAAGGGCCAGGCAGATTCGCCTGGCCCTTTTGAGTAAAAAGAATTACTTCTCTGACTTAACTTTCTTAGCGCCTAGTACGAAGTACAGAGCGAATGACAACGCGAATCCAACAAGGAACGTGATGTCTCCAAGGTTTCCATTGTGCTTAGGGAAGTAGCCAACGTAGTACGTCTGGTTAGCAAACAACCAGATTGAAAGTCCTGTTGCAACAAGGAACGCAATTGGACCCGCTGGGTTCTCGCGTGATGCGAAGAGGAAGCGCTCAACTGAAGCACCCTTACGCAAAATCTTGTCGGCGGCCATTACACCCAACCATGGACCAATCCAGTACGCCATCACGAGAAGGAAGTTCTCCAGGTTGTTTGTAGGGTTACCCATTGCCCAGTGAGCCAAGAGGAATCCAAGAACACCAACGACGAGTGTGAAAATTGCACGTGCTCGTCCAGCACCAAGCTTGATGCCACTTGTGAGGAACGACATCACACCTGAGTAGATGTTGAGCGCATTTGCGCAGATTGAACCAAGCACGATGCCGAGCAAGACAAGTTTGCCGAGCCATGTTGGCATTAGGTGGGTGTACTGAGCAACAGGGTTGCCGTGTGCGTAGTCACCCATTCCAGCAGTCACTGCAGCAGCTCCGAAGATTTCAAGAATTGCAGCAGAAGTGAAAAGGCCGAGTGCAGCGCTGCGACCAGCAACCTTTGGATCCTCGGTTGCAGGAAGGTAGCGAGCGTAGTCAGAAGCAAATGGGTTCCATCCAGCGGCATAACCGTAGACAGCACCGAGGAATACCAACCATGCACCTGGGAAGTACCAGTGGCTTGCTCCACCAAGGTGAGCCTTAGTTAGAACAATGATTCCTGTGATTCCAAAAACCACCACGAGGTAAGGCATGAGGTACTTCTCAACCTTTTGTACCAAGTTGTGACCAATGAAGGCAACAGCGATTTGGACAATGACAACTACCAGCAACGACAACAGGTTGCTCATGTGGGTCAGCGAGGCAAGTGCGAAAGCTCCAGAAACAGAGTTAACGGCGAACCAACCAATTCCGGATGCGAACCAGTTAGCTAGTGATGGAAATACGTTTCCAAGCTTTCCAAAAGCTGCACGGCTGACTACTAACTGTGGAACACCGTACTTAGGTCCGTCCTGGGTAAGAACGTACTGAGCATAAGCACCAAGGGCGTTTCCAATGACGATTCCAATGACGGCTTGTGTGAAGCTAAGACCGAAAAGAACACCAAGTGCACCTACATAAATAGTTGCGAACTCAAGATTTGGACTCGCCCACACTGCGAAGAGCGACGATGCCTTTCCGTGACGGTCCTTTGCTGGGATCGCTTCGATTCCACCAGGTTCAACGGCTAAAACTTTTTCGCCGTATTCCCCCGTACGAAATTCAATTTCTGACATATTTTTCCTTTTTTAGTTGGAGAAGGTTCAACTGCAATTCAGGCTCCGACAAGCCATGCGAAGAGGCTATTAAAGGTGCCTATTGAAAGTAAGGATGGAGAGAAAAACTTCTAGTTTCCCTGATGAAAGCCTGTGCTCAAGTTATAACGCGGCGCCAAAACCCAGGAGGACGGGCGTGTGCGTGGTAGTGATCAGGGATGTTTCGCATGTTGTCATCGATGTACCACTCTTCGCCACTGAATTCGGCGTCAGCAACTTGAGCCAAGAATTCATGGAGTTGTTTCTTAACTTCATCTGAGGGCAAGTGATTGTGTTCGCGCCACACCACCATTGGAACCACACAAATAGTGCAGTCAGCAATCCAGCAAAGTTCATTCTCGAAGTATCGCTTGGATACCACTACTGCGTCGCAAAGGTCGCAGCCCATGATTACTTAACCGTCAAAATTACAGTGGACTTAGCCTTCACCATTGTGCCAGCACCTGGATTTTCAGAAAGAACGGTCGTCCACGTTGTAGTTCCTGCCCCGTGTCCAGTTGTTGTGAAGTACAAGAGCGCCGTGTGCATTGCGGCCACGGCCTGCGCGTAGTTCATTCCCACAACATTTGGTACCGGACGAAGTCCAGTTCCCGCCGCTGTAGTTGTAGTTACTGGTGTAACCGACTTAACAGTTGTCGTGGTGCCCGGCTTCTTAGTCGTAGTGGTTGTTACGTTTGACTTAACAGTTGTAGTAGTCACTGATGAAGCCTTAAGCGACACAACAAGTACGACTTTTGTCTTTGTCTTAACGACAGTTCCAGCAGCTGGAGTCTGAGAAACAACGCTCACCCATTTGCCAGTATTCGATCCTGGTCCGGTTGTTGCGTAGAAGAGCAATGCGGTGTGCATTGCGGCGAGAGTCTGCGTTGGATTTAGTCCAACGACATTGGGAACCGAGACGGTTCCTGCACTCGCTGCGAGTGTGGTCGTGGTTGCTCCATTGGCTGGCGCAATACCAGTGCTCACACTCAGCACCACTATTGCGTTTTCTGGAACCTCAGTTGGATTGGTGGAATTGTTATAGGTGAAGCTAACAATGCGACCCGCTGGAATAGTTGATGAGTCAACCTGTGCTGAAGTCGGGCACTGCGCTACGAGATTTAGTTTCGTCAGTTGCTGCGTTGCTGCGACACAGTCCTCACCCACCAGATTCGTAGGAAGCGTGACCATGTTTGGTCCAGTTGAAATTTCAACTTGAATAACGAGACCGGCTTTACCTGCTGTTCCAACTGGAACTGACTGGGTGACAATGTTCCCCTTAGGAACAGTTGCGGACGGAACCGAATTGGTTTCAGTAATGGTGAATGGATCCCCGTCAGACTTCAGAAGACTTTGAGCCTGCGTTGAGGTGAGTCCAATAAGAGATGGAACCGTGTGCTTAGTGGTGAAGAGACCCATTTCATAGGCAACTCCTCCACCAAGAGCAACCACCACAATGAGAATTGCTGCGAGCAAAAATCCAGATCGACCTTTTCGTGGGGTACGTGAGGGCGGCATTGAGTCGTACGTAATAGGTGTGCGTCGGCGCGCTTCACGGAACTCATTTTGCACCGGTTGAGGCGTTGAACTCACTGGACGAGGTTGCTGTGGAAGTGGGAATGCAGTTGGAACGGCCTGCGTATTTGCGAACAACTGATCAGGTGATGGCGCATTGAAGCCAATGGTTTCACGAGGAGCTTGGTTGTTCAGCGACTGTTGCAACAGCGGAGTTGGTCCACTTGACTGCATAACCACGAGTGGCGATGAATCGCTCGTAACACCTGAGAGCCTGTTTGAGAACTGACCCGCTTCTAGGCGCATACGAGGATCTGGGATTGCGGCTTGAGCGAGAATCATGTCCAGAGTTCCGAGCTCTGGGCGCACTGGTAGCGGTGAGTGGATGCGCTGGCGAAGGACAGCCTCTGGCGTCATTTCATCAAATGGAGCTTCACCGGTTACTGCTTCGTACATTATGAGTGCGAGTGAGTAAACGTCAGTCTTGTCAGTTACCTCTTCGCCAAGCACTTGCTCTGGACTTAGGTAACGAACATCATCAAGTGACAGTCGCTCACGGTAGAGAGCGCCAATACCCGCTAGTGCTACATCGGAAACTCGAACCATTCCTTCTTCATCGAAGAGAAGTTTTGATGGTGAAAGTTCAGAGTGTACAAAACCATTTTCGTGGAGGTAATTCAGAGCGCTCGCTACGTCACGACCGAGTCGCGCTGTGTCGTCTGAACTCAGAATTCGACCAGACGAAAGAACGTCTTCGAGTGATCCACCGCCGAGGTATTCGGTGATCATGAAAATTGCACCGTGCTCTTGGCCGCCGTCGTAGACACGGGCCAAGTGCGGGTGGCTGAGGGTGGCTGAGCGAACGATGTTGTCTCGGAAGGCTCTTCGGACTTCCTCGTGCTGTGCGAGTGCTGGCAGCAAAACCTTTACAACGACTGTGCGATTAAGTGAAAGATCTTCAGCGAGGTAGACCTCAGCAGTGTGGCCAACGCCGATAAGGTCAATAATTCGGTATCGACCGGCTAGTTCGTAATTTGGGTTGAATGTAGACGCCATTAGGTCTATAACCCTAGTTAAGGAAGGCTTACCTCGTAATCGCCTTTATTTAATAGGGATTCAAACTGGCTTCCTGGAATCATGGGAATGCCCAATTCTTCGGCTTTGCTGACTTTTGAAGCCCCTGGGGCGTCACCAACAACAACGCAATACGTCTTCTTAGAGACCGAACCTGGAGAAGTGCCTCCTCTGGCAATAATCGCGGCTTCTGCGCCGTCGCGAGAGTAACCATCAACTGATCCAGTAACAACTACTGCTTTGCCGCTCAGCGTCTGTTCGAGAGCATTGCTTACTTCAGGCTCAATCAGTGCCACGCCCGATGCTTTGAGTTTGTCGAGGCGTTGAACACTCTCTGGGTCACGGGCAAACTCAAACATTGATTGTGCAATGACTGGTCCAATGCCGTCGATGGCTTCTAGAACTTCGAGTGGCGCTGCCTTCAGTGCATCGTACGTTCGAAACACTTTGGCAATTTCACGCGCGGCCACTGGTCCAACGTGGCGAATACCGAGGCCGACGAGCACACGGCTGAGCGGCATTGTTTTAGCGCCCTCAATTGCGCTCACTAGAGAATTTGCAGAAAGCTCGCCGAGACCTTCAAGCGCAGCAATCCGTTCAACATCGAGTGTGAAGAGGTCCGCTACATCATTAATAAGTCCAGCTTCTAACAATTGAGCCACCCTTTGCTCACCGAGGCCTTCAATGTCGAGAGCACCTCTTGAAGCGAAGTGAATTATTTGTTGCATCTGTTGTGCGGGACAAGTTGCGTTCACACAGTACGTATCTGACTCTTCACCCACGCGCTCCAATTGCCCACCACATTCAGGGCACTTCGTCGGAAACTTCCAAGGCGACCTTCTCTTGAAGTCCTTTTCTGGCACCGCTGCAACAACTTCAGGAATTACGTCTCCGGCTTTTCGAACAATCACCAAGTCACCTGGGCGAACATCTTTCAGTGCAACTTGGTCTTGATTATGAAGTGTCGCCATTGACACAGTGGAACCCGCAACAACCACTGGTTCAAGAACTGCATACGGAGTTGCTCTCCCGGTGCGGCCAATGGAAACCTCAATGGCGAGGAGACGAGTGGTTCTCTCTTCTGGCGGAAGTTTTCTGGCAATTGCCCATCGTGGAGCACGTGAGGTGAATCCAAGATCTTCTCGCTGAGCAAGGTTGTCTATCTTGATGACAACTCCATCAATGTCATAAACCAGGCTGTGGCGATGTTCTTCAAACCAAGAACTCCGTGCAACCATCTTTTTGACGCCACGTTCAACACTTAGCTCACCAGCTGTAAGAAAACCCCAGTTACTGAGTTGATCAATGGTTGCCTTGTAGCTAGAGAAATTCAGACTGTTGTCTAAGTCCACTAACTGATAACTAAGAAAAGAAAGCGGGCGCTGCGCTGTTGCGGCTGAATCCTTTTGGCGCAGGCTTCCAGCCGCGGCATTTCTGGGATTCGCGAATTCTTTGACACCAGCATCACGCTGGCGTTTATTCAACTCTTCAAAGTCAGACTTTGCGAGAAATACTTCACCTCGGACTTCAACTCGCCCAGTAGCTCCCTTTAGCAACTTTGGGACATTCTTAATTGTCTTCACATTGTCCGTCACGTCTTCGCCAACTCGCCCGTCACCTCGTGTGGCTGCCTGCATAAGTTGCCCGTCGACGTAGGTAATAGAGAGTGCCAACCCATCAATCTTCGGTTCCACCGCAAAATCAAGCTCATCAACATCAATCGAGAGTCCTTTGGCGGCACGCAGCGCCCACTGTTCAAGTTCGTCGGTGTCAAAAACATTGTCAAGTGACAGCATCTTTTCGACGTGAACAACCTCACTAAATACGGTCGAAGGCTCTGCGCCTACTTTTTGAGTGACCGAGGTGTCTTCTCGAAGTTCAGGGTGTTCTTCTTCAAGCGCTCTAAGTTCGCGAACAAGTTCGTCATAGTCTGCGTCTGGAATTTCTGGTGCGTCATGCACGTAATACGAAGCATTGTGTCGAGCTATTTCACTGCGCAGCCACGCTGCGCGCTCTTTTACTTTCACGATGGGGCCACGATTGCGGCACCCTCAACAATCGTTGGTTCACTTTCACGGTAGAGGACAACTGACTGACCCACAGCAACCGGTCGTGCTGGTTCGTGAAGTTCAATGTGCCAGCCATTTTCATTTCGAAGAGTGGCACGCTTTGGAATTCCGTGAGCGCTCCACTGAGCCAAAACTGTTGCACCGTCGCGCAAGTCTTCATGCGAGAAAGTAAGTGACGACTCGTCAAGGGCAATACGAGAAATAAGAATCTGTTCCAGAGTACCTACTTCAACACGTTGGCTCGCAATGTCAACCTTCGAAACGTAGCGCTTTTCACCATCACGACCGGGCAGCACTCCTCGGCGCTGTCCAACAGTCATTAGCTCTGCAGTCTCGGTCTCACCGAGAACTTCACCAGTTGTTCGATCAACAATTTTTGCCGAGGTGACCGGAATTCGACTACGAAGAAAGACTTCTCTTCCCTTCGATGCTTCAATGAAGCAGACGTCCTGGGAATCAGGCTTGTCCCAGGTGCGAAGACCGAGTCGTTCTCCTTCGGCTCGTACTGTTGTCTTGTTCATGTGGCCAATTGGAAGAAGCAACATTGAAAGTTCTTCTTCGGTGAGATAACCAAGAACGTAGCTTTGATCCTTCTGGTTGTCTTCACCGCGTACAAGAAAATGCTTTCCGTCTCGTTCAATTACCTGCGCGTGGTGTCCAGTCGCGACCTTTTCGAAACCAAGTCGCTTGGCGCGCTCGAAGAGAAGACCGAATTTCAAGAAACGATTGCACTCAATGCAAGGATTCGGGCTCTGGCCGGCTGCGTGACCGGCAACGAATGGCTCCACCACGTGCTTTTCGAATTCATCGGTGTAGTTAAAGACGTGATGGTCAATTCCGAGTACTTGTGCGACTCGGCGAGCATCGTCAACATCAGAAACTGAGCAGCAGCCCGAGTCACTAACTCCGCCCCAAAGCTTCAATGTTGCGCCCACGACTTCGTGACCTTGCTCAATGAGCAGGCCAGCCGCAACTGACGAATCAACGCCGCCACTCATCGCTACAAGAACTTTCACTGTTCCATTCTGCCAGCCCCCAGTGTCACTGGGGTTTAGGCCTGTAGGCGACTGACTACTTGGCCCAGAATTTCAATAAGGGCATTAACTTCTTCAGGTTTTGTCTCGCCACCAAATGAAAGTCGAAGCGATCCCCTGGCCTTGCTGAGAGGCACCCCCATTGCAGAGAGGACATGACTCGGCTCTGCGGCGCCACTGGAACAACTAGCAGCAGCACTCGCACAGACTCCTTCTTGATCGAGCAAGAAAAGAAGTTCATCACTCGCAATGCCGTCAAAGGTGAGATGCACTGTTCCAGGAAGTCGTGCTGCGGTAATTGAAGTCACTTCGCAATTCTTCAACTGCTTTGCTGCAGCAATAATCTGATCTTGATAAGCGGTGGCGCGCTTTACTGTCTGCTCATGATCCTTCATGGTTGCCTTTACGGCAGCTGCCAGGCCAACAGCTGCGGCGACATCTACGGTGCCACCTCGATGACCTTTTTCTTGGCCACCTCCAGGAATAACTGCATCGAAAGAAATGTCACTCCTAAGAATGAGGGCGCCTGAATTAACTGGGCCACCAATCTTGTGCGAACAAATTGAAATCATGTCAATGTCTTTAGTGAACTCCACAAGATCAATGTATGGAGCTGCCCCAACTGCGTCTGTGTGAGTAACACTTCTGCCACCGACTGCACTAGCTACTGCACCAATTGGCTGAATAACACCTGTCTCATTGTTTGCTGACATCACACTCACGAGTGCAGTGTCATCAGAAAGTTGCGACTCAAGTGAAGAAATGTCGAGCACACCTTCAGCGTCAACGTCAACATACCGAACGCTCACGTTGTCGTAGTCACGTTCCAACATTTCAACGCAGTCGAGAACTGCATGGTGCTCGATTTTTGAAACCACGACAGACGTCGTTGGATTGTTCCTACGGTGTTTATTAACAACACCAGCAACCGCAAGGTGACACGCTTCAGTGCCTCCACCAGTGAAGATTACGTTCCCAGGCTTTGCGCCTAAGAACGCCGCAACTTCGTCACGGGCATCTTCAACTGCTTTTCGTGCTTCACGTGCAGCTCGGTGTGCGCCTGATGGGTTACCGACTACACCGTGCTGCCACTGCTCCATTGCAGCAACAACTTCGTCACGTCTTGGCGCGGAAGCCGCGTGATCGAAATACAGTTGCGTCATGCCACGTAGAACGTCTTGGCATTCATGAATTCACGAATACCATTCGCACCTAATTCGCGACCGAAACCTGAACTTTTAGTTCCACCAAAAGGCAGCTCTGGCATAGATGCAACGTTCGCGTTTGCAAAAACCATGCCTGCATCAATTCCAACGATTGCTTGGTGGATTTCCTTTTCGTCAGTGGCGTAAATCATTGCGCCGAGCCCCCACGGCGTGGCGTTTGCGAGTTCAATTGCTGCTGCGAGGTCCTCAACAACATGCACAACCGCAACTGGACCAAAGAGCTCTTCGCATCCAGCACGTGAAGTACTAGGAACGCTCGAAAGCACTGTTGCTGGATAGAAGTAGCCCTTGCCCTCTAGCGGTGCGCCACCAGCGTGCACTACTGCACCCTTTGAAATTGAGTCTGCAACCTGAGCAGTAATCAGTTCGTACTGAGACTTATTTACGAGTGGCCCGAGAACGGTAGTTGGCTCCATTGGTGATCCAACAGGCACTGCCTTCATGGCTTCAGAGAACTTTGTGGTGAACTCTTCGGCACGGTCCTTAACAACTATGAAACGCTTAGCTGCGATGCATGCTTGTCCGTTGTTCTGCACACGTGCAGTAACGGCTAGTGGAATCGTGTGATCCATGTCTGCAGAACTCGCAACAATAAATGGGTCAGACCCACCAAGCTCCAGCACACACTTCTTTAAGTACTTACCAGCGAGTGCCGCGACACTGCGACCAGCGCGCTCAGAACCAGTAAGCGTTACGCCCTGGATACGAGGGTCGGCAATTATTGCTTCTACTTGTTCGATCTCGACAAAGAGATTCGTGTAGACACCCTCAGGAAATCCAGCTCGTTTGAAAAGGTCAGCGATGTACTGCGCACAGCCAGGAACGTTTGGTGCGTGCTTAATAAGAACAACATTTCCCGCCATCAGGTTTGGAGCAACGAAACGGGTGATTTGCCAAAGTGGAAAGTTCCAAGGCATAACACCAAAGAGTGCACCAATTGGGTCGTAGCGAACACCGCTATTTTTTGCTGGTGTTTTTACACTTTGCGTTAGTAGCAATGACTCAGCGTGCTCGGCGTAATAGCGCATAGTGCTCGCACACTTTGCTGCTTCACCCTTTGCGGCGGCGAAGGTCTTGCCCATTTCAGAACTCATTAGTTCAGCAGTAACTGGTATTTCACTTTCAAGTAGTTCTGCAGCCCTGACCATGAGCAATGCTCGATCGGCAAAGGAGAGCTTCTTCCATGAGTCGAATGCTTCGTGAGCGCGTCCAATTTCCGCCTGTACGTGCGCGTCGCTGTGCGTGTCGTACGTTGCGTTTACTTCTTCGGTCGCTGGGTTTATAGAGATAAAGGGCATACCTCTATTCTGGCAGTATTTACTGAGCCTCGACCACTGGACCGCTAATGGCAGACCACACCTTTTCGCCTCGGATAACAAGGTATATAACAACTAGGGCCATTAGTCCTGCAGATATTTCAGTTATTTCCCTAATTCCCACAAGTTTGGATAACCACGACTGCAGTAACGCGCCGAATGGATAAAACACCGAGAGCGACAATGTGTAGAGACTCAGGATTCGAGACCGCTCTGAGACTGGAGCGTACAGCTGTACTGCAGCATTGAAGCCATTTAACGCACCCACGTACGCTCCGCCGAGCAATATCAGCGACAACATTGCACAAATGAAGTTTGGAGAGGCGCCATAGAGAAAGTCGCCGACCGCGAGCATCGCCATTGAATACTTAATGACTTTCGCTCGTGAAGTTCTACGTGTAACGGCAGGAAGTGTAAAAGCGGCAATAACGGCACCCACCCCTTGAGCGGTCACCAGCCAAGAAGTTCCAACTCTTCCTGAGTGAAGAACGTCAATCGCCATTGCGGGGATAAGAGTGATGAATGGACTGATGATGAGTCCAACAATTCCAACGCCAATAATTGGATACCGGCATCCAAGAACTCGCCACGCCTGCTTCATTCCAACCACGAGTTCTTTTAGTGGTTGAACTTTTGTAAGAACTTTGGCTCGAGGTTTGGTTTTAACGAAGAAGAACATGGTGACAACGACCGCAAAAGAAACAGCGTTCGCCACAAAGCAGATTGCGGGAGACCCGAATCCGAGTGCCACTGCTGCCAGCACTGGGCCAATGATTCTTCCCAAGTTAAATTGAGCTGAGGAGAGCGAAATCGCAGCGACTACTTCATCGGTATCAACGAGGTCTCGAAGCAGTGACTGCCACCCCGCCCACGATGAAGAACTTGATAAACCTTCAATGAGTGCGAGCGAGCAGGCGACGAATGGCGTTAAGTGATGCATGAAAAGTGCAACAGCCAGCAGTGTCGCAGTAATAGTCATGATGAAGTTGTTGAGCTGAATCCACTTTTGTCGATCAAATCGGTCCGCAACAATGCCACCTAGGGGCGAACCAATAATTGCTGGCAACCATCCGCAGAATGTCAGGAGCCCGAGCCAAACAGGGTTGTGCGTGGTTTCAGTGAAATAAACACCAAGCGCAACACTCTGCATCCATGTTCCAATTGAGGAAGTGAAATTTGAAATTACGGCGAGCGCAAAACTTCGGTGTCGAAGTGGTGCGAGCGCAACATAAGCCATAGAACACAACGCTACTTAGTGTGCAGCGTTAATGGTGCTTTAAGAAATTATTCTTGATTTTTTTTGCGTCGAGGACGAAGTGCGAACCACCAGACCGAAACAATCGTTGAGAGAATTCCAACAATTCCAAGAGACGCCTTAACGCCTTTGTGCTTGCCCTTTTCGTTTTCACTCATGGTTCCATCGTAGTAAGCAAAATGCCGGGGACAAAAAGCCCCCGGCATCAAGCAAAACAATCGACTTAGGCCTGCGAAGCAGCCTCAATGTTGAATTCAAGACCAATTTTGTGACCAACTACGAGCGATCCATTTTCAAGAGCACCTTCGAAGTCGACACCGAAGTCACGGCGGTCAAACTCACCCTTTGCTTCAAAGCCAGCAACTGATACACCTGGAGTCATTGATGGACCAGAACCTAGGAACTCAAGTGCGAACGTAATTGGCTTGGTAACACCCTTGATGGTGAGGTCTGCCACAAGCTCATAGTCATCGCCGCCCTTTGACTTAATTGAAGTTGACTTCAAGTTAAGAGTTGGGAACTTCTCTTCTTCAAGGAAGTCTGACGACTTAAGGTGACCGTCACGCATTTCGTTATTGGTTGAAATTGAAGCTGCCTTAACGGTTGCTTCCACTGATGACGTTTCAGGTGTTTCGCCGATTGTTACTGTTCCTTCAAAGTCAGTGAACGTGCCACGAACCTTTGAAGCTACAAGGTGTCGGACGGTAAAACCGATTGAACTGTGTACTGCGTCTACGGTGTAGACGCCTGAAGCTGGGAGGTTGCTCATTGAAATTTCCTTTGATTGGAACACTTTTGTGTAATCATGACTATAAAGGTCATAATTAAATTTCAATCGGGACAAACGTCACAAGGTTTACTTGAAACATCGCAAAGCCTTAGGCCTTGGCGACCCAGACCTTTGCTTCTCGTTCGTCGTCGAGTTCAAGAACCGTTCCTTCCCCAGAGCCAGCACCGCTTATTACTTCAGTAGCGAGTACTTCAGTGCCCAGTAATTCAAATCCATCACTCAAGTCATCAATGCCCTGTACGTGCAGGATAATTCGGTCAGATACATCGAGTCCAGAATTCTTTCGAAGATCTTGAACCTGGCGAACTACGTCACGCAAGTAGCCACGTCGCAGTAAGCCGTCATCCAGAGTTAGATCGAGAGCAATGACTTCTCCACCTTCTCTCGAAACAGCAAAACCGCCTTGGCTCTTAACGCGAAGTTCAATGTCTTCACTTCCGAGCTCAAATACGCCATTCGAAAGTGTGATCGCCACGTTTCCACCAGCTTCGAGTGTTTCAGCAGCCTTGACTGAATCAAGCTTCAAGAGCGCAGGTTTCAATTCCTTCACCGCTTCACCAAGTCGTGGCCCAACGGTGCGGAAATTTGGAACGAGTTCGAAGCTGAGTACGTCGGCGAGCTCTGCACCATATTCCAGAACGTCAACGTTGAGCTCATCCTCCACAATTCCTTCCGGTGGCATTGGAGCACCAACTGGCAAGAAGACCAGTGCACGAGCGAGAGGTTGGCGAACTTTAACGCCAGCTTCAGCGCGTGAGGCACGACCTAGAGATGTGAGCCTGCGAGCGACGTCCATTGATTCTTCAAGAGCAGCATTCCTCATCTCAGGGTTGCTCTTTGGCCAGTCAGCCAGGTGAACAGAGTCAGTTTCATTTACGTCAAAGAGTTCTGCGTACATGCGCTCAGAAACAAACGGAATGAATGGAGCCATGATCAAGGTGATGCGTTGCAAGACTTCAAGCAGTGTTGCCTGTGCCGCAAGTGAGTCTGAGCGAGGAACGTTTGGATCAGTTCGCCAGAAACGACGACGGCTCCGACGTACATACCAGTTCGACAGATCATCAATCAGGTCGTGCAGTGCGTCACAACCACTGAGTGGTTCATAGCCATCGAGCGCAGCCGTTACAGCAACGGTCACGCTCTCGAGTCGAGACAGAATCCACTTATCGATTTCTTGACGGTCCTGCGGTGCTGGAATTTCAGGGTCAGCAGGGTCGAAGTTGTTGAGTGATGCATACGTTGTAAAGAAGCTGAATGTGTTCCATAACGTTGCGAGGGTGTCGCGAAGTGAGGCGTCAATTGCGCCAAGCCCTGCGCGAGTGGAAGTCCACGGTGATCCTTGGCTAAACATCCACCAGCGAAGAGGGTCTGCTCCACGAGTGTTGAGCACTTCCCACGGATCAATCACGTTTCCAACGGACTTACTCATCTTCTTTCCGGTTTCGTCAACAATGTGACCGAGGCACAAAACGTGCTCGTAAGGAGACTGACCGAAGACAAGCGTGTTGACAGCAAGTAGTGAATAGAACCATCCACGCGTTTGGTCAATTGCTTCAACAACCAGCTGAGCCGGGAACTGCATTGCTTCTTTTGAACCAGCCACGTGTGGAAAACCTACTTGTGCTGCAGGCATTGCACCAGAGTCGAACCAGGCGTCGATTACAGGGATTTCGCGGACTGCTTCTTTTCCACACGTACGACAATTCATCTTGATGTCGTCAATGTTTGGACGGTGCGGATCGAGCTTTGACTGATCTGTTCCCGTGAGTTCAGAAAGTTCTGCGAGTGAACCAACGCAGGTGAAGTGATTATCTTCACAGGCCCAAATTGGAAGCGGCGTTCCCCAGTAGCGGTCTCGAGAGAGCGCCCAGTCAACGTTGTTGTTCAGCCACTCGCCCATCCGTCCATCACGAATGTGTGCGGGGTGCCAGTCAATGCCAGCATTTTCAGAAATGAGTTGCTCTTTGAACTTGCTCGTGGCGATATACCAACTTGGCTTAGCCCAGTAGATAATTACCGTGCCACAGCGCCAGCAGTGCGGCAGTGAGTGAGTGAAGTCAAAGCGACGTAGAAGAATCCCACGCTTTTCGAGTTCATTGTTAATACCAGCGTTCGCTTCACGAACACCTTGGCCCTCAAGCCACGCAATGTCAGCAGTGAATTTTCCATCTTGTCCAACTGGATTAACGATTGGCAGACCAAACTGACGGCAATTGACTCGGTCAATTTCACCAAAGGCTGGTGACTGGTGAACGAGTCCGGTTCCATCCTCAGTTGTGACGTAGTCAGCAGGAATGACGTAACAAGTATCAACACCGTCTGGGTACTTCACATCATCAAAAGGACGCTCGTAATGAACGTTCAGAAGTTCAGTTCCCTTCAGCGTGGCGTTCGCTTTAGCGCCTTCACCAAACACAGATTCAATCAACGCTTCAGCAACGACAACGCCGTCAACAACTGCGTAGGTGACGTCAGGGTTCACAGCAATTGCAACGTTTGAAGGAAGTGTCCACGGCGTAGTGGTCCAGACCGCAAGGTGCGTTGCACCCTTCAGCCCACCGTGCGCATCGGCGTCAGTAATACGGAGCTTGATGTAGCAACTCTCGTCGAGTTCATCAGCGTAGGCACCAGGTTGCGCTAGTTCGTGTGAAGAAAGTGCTGTGCCACAGCGTGCACAGTACGGAACAACTTTGTAGTCCTTATAGAGAAGTTCACGGTCAAAGAGTTGTTGGAGCTGCCACCAAACTGACTCCACATATTGCGGGGTGTAGGTGTAATAAGCGTTCTCCATGTCAGTCCAGTAACCAATACGGTTGGTGAGTTTTTCGAACTCACCAACGTACGTAAGAACTGACTCTCTACAGAGGCGTGTGAACTCAGCAATGCCGACTTCTTCTTCAATTGCTTTCTTGCCTGAAATACCAAGTTGCTTTTCTACTTGTACTTCAACTGGAAGACCGTGAGTATCCCAACCGGCTCTTCGTGCGACGAAGTGTCCGTTCATTGTCTGGTAGCGACAGAAGAGATCTTTGTAAACACGCGCCCACACGTGGTGAAGTCCAGGCATACCGTTGGCAGTTGGTGGACCTTCGTAAAAGATCCATGGAGTTTTTCCTTCACGCTGGCTCATTGAGCGTGCGAAAACGTCGTTCTTCTCCCACCGAGCAAGCTCGGCTTCCTCAATGGCCACAAAATCAAGTTCGGCACTGACGGGGCGAAATACCACGGGTCTCCTTAAATAATCACTCAATCGTACTAACCAGCACGACTACGAAGAACCGTTTAGGCGAATTTGGCGCTCAACCAGTCAGGAGAAAGTTCTTCCAGTGATGAAAGCACTGCATCAGCGAGTTTGAAGGCAGGTAATTCACGGTCTTCTTTTGTGGGTACCGCGATAACGCTCATGCTCCCAGCCTTGGCTGCGAGCACCCCTGCGGCGGAGTCTTCAAAAACCAAGCACTCTTTTGGCGAAACTCCGAGCGACTTTGCTCCAGAAATGAACACCCCGGGGTGAGGTTTTCCATATTCTTCATCTTGAGCGGAATTAATGCTTACAAATTTGTCACGAAGTGAGAAGTTGTCGAGGCAGCGATGAATAAGAGCAGTCGGTGTAGAACTGGCTATCGCTACCGGTCCGTATTCGCTCGCGAGTTCAATTGCACGAATAGCCCCAGGGAGAAGTACACCCTCACTTTCTACAAGTTCACCGACACGGTTTAGAAGCATCTGGGTCACATCACTCGTTGATGGTCCACTCCATGGATACTTTGCAAACCAGAACGCCACTACTTCTTCGACGTACATTCCCTTGGTTTGGCGACCCGCACCGTCATCGAACTGGACTCCGAGCGATGGGAAAATCTCCAGCTCGGCCTTATGCCAAAGAATCTCTGAGTCGATCAAGAGACCGTCCATATCGAACAAAGTTGCGCGCAATCTCACTCTGTAACTCTGGCACATCAAAACAGTACGGTTGAGACATGGCTTTAATACGAAACCTCAACGTAGAAGACATTTCTTTCATTGCTTCACGAGTGGCGAGCCGACTTCGCTATGAGGCTCAGCAAAATCCACTGATTAACCCGGACTTTGACGCGGAAGCTTTTGAGTCCGCACTTTTTGGTGCTCGAGAAGGAACGTGGGTGTGCGACGAAGGCAGTCTCATGGGACACATCTATGGCGCGGTGCTCCAGGGCTCATCTGAGCAGTCTGGCGTTTGGATTGGACCTGACGGAGTTTCTTTTGACTCACCCAGTGATCTCAAAGAACTTTTTGAAGTCGCATCGACTGAGTGGAAATCTCGAGGAGCTAGCGAAGTATTCGTTTGGGTGCTTAACTCCAAGTCGTCACTTCAGCCTTGGAATGATTTGGGATTTGAAGTTGTTCATGAGCACGGTGTTATGAAACTTGATTCCTTACAGTCGAGATCACTTCCCCTCGAGTACAGCGTTCGACTCGGCGGGCCACAAGACCTGCCTACGGCGCTAGCCCTTGATGATTTGCTAGAGCAGTATCAAGGTGGAGACGTCGAAACTTCCAGAGCGTCGAGAGAAGAAGATCTCATTGAAACAATTGAGGATCCTGATACCAGTTACTTCATTGTTGAAAACGAAGGGGACCCAGTTGCGCACTGTGTCTCATTTCCGCTTCCTCCGAGGAGAAGCTCGCACGACGAAACTGCTCACCTAAGTGACGTTGTTGTCCTTGCGGACCATAGGCGCAAAGGAATTGCAACGGCATTGATTGATGAAGCACTCCGTAACGCGCAAGAAGAGGGCGCAAGGTTTGCTGAGGTGAATTGGCGCAGCACTAACGTTCAGGCCAGAGCCTTTTGGCTGAACTACGGATTTACTTCGACGTATGTGCGTCTACGAGCAACGCTTAATTAAAGTGAAGCTTCGATTGCAGAAACAATCGATGCGTCTTCTGGTTCAATTTGTGGAGCGAAGCGCTGCACTGAACCATCAGCTGTAATCAAAAACTTTTCAAAGTTCCAGCGAATGTCGCCATTCACGCCTTCTGCGTCAGCAACTTTGGTGAGCTCTGCGTAAATAGGGTGACGATTTTCACCGTTAACTTCGATCTTTTCCATCAATGGGAAGGTCACGCCATATGTCGTTGAACAGAACGTCTGAATTTCTTCAGCGCTACCTGGCTCTTGTTCGAGGAATTGGTTGCATGGGAACCCAACAACACTGAAGCCCTTGGACTCGTACTTCTTCTGAAGTGCTTCGAGTCCGGTGTACTGAGGCGTGAGGCCGCACTTTGAAGCAACGTTCACTACGAGGACGGTCTTTCCAGCGAAAGCACCGAGGGATGATGGCTTGCCATCGAGGGAATTAACTGCAATGTCATAAATAGTCATGACGACAACATAACTGTGTTCGAGACCTACTCGCCAGCCGTAGGCTGAGCCTATGAAATCAGTAGTAATTGACAATGGTTCCCTCGTCCTTAAAGACAGCGATACCCCCACTCCTGGAGCCGGTGACGTGCTCATTGCGGTTCATGCAGCTGGCCTCAACGCGGCAGATCTAATGCAACGACTTGGCTTCTACCCCGCACCTGCTGGTTGGCCACAAGACATTCCGGGCCTTGAACTTGCTGGAGAAGTGGTCGCGATTGGCAAGGGTGTCGAGAAGTCACTTCTACATAAAAGGGTCTGCGCGATTGTTGGTGGCGGCGCGCAGTCCACACACTGCGTGGTCCCAGCAGAGCACTTGACAATTATCCCTGAACATGTTTCATACGAAGAAGCTGGCGGATTTGCTGAAGCGTTCACGACTGCATTCGATGCACTTGTTCTTCAAGGAAAAATGGTCGCCAACGAACGTGTTCTTATTTCTGGAGCATCTGGTGGTGTTGGAACAGCTGCAATTCAAATCGCCCACGCCCTTGGAGCTCATGTCGTAGCGGTCACTAGAACTGATGAGCATCATGAGCAACTCAAAAAACTAGGCGCATCGCAAACAATCACGATTGAAGAAGTCGCTTCCATTGAACGGGTAAACGTAGTTCTCGAATTAGTAGGTGCCGCTCACCTAAATGCTGCCCAGCACGTACTCGCGCCGCACGCACGAATTGTTGTCATCGGAGTGGGTGGAGGAGGAAGCACTGCTGAACTCAATCTCCTTAATTTCATGAGCTCTAGAGCGACGCTTACTGGTTCAACTCTTCGCGCTAGGTCACGCGAAGAAAAGGCGGAAGTGATTAACCACGTCAATTCAGTTTTGCTCCCGCTTTGGCAAAATGGACAACTCAACGTTCATGTAAACAAAACGTATTCGCTTGAAGAAGTTGAAGCGGCCTACGAATTCTTCTCAGAACGTGGAAAATTCGGAAAAGTGATGTTGAGTATTTCATAATGATTGAAAGGCCTCACCCATCTCGACTCTCGCCGTCAAGGCCCGATTACGACGCGATTATCGCAGCGCACGACCAAGCAGTTACCGCCGGTCATGATTCTTACATCGACCCTTCATCTGGACTCACTGTGCTTACCGTCAGTGCCCACATCGCTCGAGGAACATGTTGCGCAAGTGGATGTCGCCACTGTCCCTACGTAAAGAAGTAGCTACAGAAGTTCGCTCAGTGCAGTGTAAGGAAGTCCTAGTGCTTCAGCGACTGACTCGTAAGTGACCTTGCCATTGACGATGTTCACACCTTCAGCAAGTGCGTCATCACTCATAACTGCATTTCTCCACCCATTATTTGCAAGGTTCAGCGCATACGGAAGTGTTGCGTTTACGAGGGCATACGTTGAGGTGTAAGGGACTGCACCAGGCATGTTCGCAACACAGTAGAGAATTGAATCAGCAACCTTAAAAGTTGGTTCAGAGTGAGTTGTTGCGTGTGTTGCTTCGAAACATCCGCCCTGGTCGACTGCAATGTCAACAAGCACGGATCCCTTTTTCATACGAGAAATTAGCTCATTGCTTACGAGTTTTGGAGCCTTGGCGCCAACAACTAGAACCGCGCCAATCACAATGTCTGCTTCAAGACAAGCAGCTTCAAGTGATGCTGCATCCGAAAGAACAGTTTTGACTTCTCCCTTGAAATACGTTTTTACATAATCAAGACGAGCTGGGTCACGGTCGAGCACTGTCACATGAGCCTGCATCCCGTGAGCAATCAGCGTTGCCTCGAAACCTGAAATTCCTGCTCCAATAACAACGACGTTTGCTGGCTCTACCCCATTCACTCCACTAATCAACTTTCCGCCCCCGCCGTGTGGTGCCATCAAGTGATGTGTAGCAACCATTGGTGCCATGCGCCCAGCGACTTCACTCATCGGTCGAAGTAGCGGCAGAGCATTGTCTGGGAGTCGAACTGTTTCATAGGCAATCGCAACATTGCCTGCCTTTAGCAGGGCTTCTGTGCACTCACGACCTGAGGCGAGGTGAAGATACGTGAAGAGGATTTGATCTTTGCGAAGGCTGAGCCGGTGGTATTCAGCCGCGACCGGTTCTTTTACCTTCATCACCATATCCGAAGACGCCCAAAGTTCATCAGCTGAGTCAATTATCTTTGCCCCAGAAGCAACGTACTGCTCGTCAGAAATGCCAGATCCACTTCCCGCACCTTTTTCAATAAGAACTTCGTGGCCTGCTTTTGCAAGTGCGAGTGCACCTTCTGGAGTCACCGCAACGCGGCCCTCATCCTTTTTTATTTCCTTCGGAACGCCGATGATCATCTTTGATCATCCTTTCTAGTTATTAGTCAATTGTGTCGTACGCAACACGAGGTTGCTTGAAAAAGTTTGTTTTGTTACGCGTTTTAAACATAGTGAGCAATAGAAATGGGATTCCTGATGCCAAAACAACAATGTCGGGCAAGGCAGATGCTCCTCCACTAATCATCACTTGATAACAAACAAAGAGTAGTGAGGCTCCTCCAATCAATGGAAGGTAGACCATAGTGACATTCGACCTGAAATTTTGTCCTAGCGTCTTTCTAAAAGCCCACGCACACGCAATCCCAGTGAAACCGTAGTAGAAGGCAACAAGTACACCAATGTTGGCAACCAGATTGTTAAAGACGCTTGAACTCGAACTAGAGAATGTGGTCAGAATAATTCCCGCAAAACTCAGCAAAGCTACAACCAATGTTCCAACTGCAGGAGTCTGAAATTTTGGATGAATTCGAGCGAACATCTTTGGCCAAACTCCATCACGCGCCATTGAATAAGTAATTCGCGCAGCGGGAAGCACCGTAGTTTGCGTCGTTGCGACAGTTGACGTTAGAACAGCAAAGATCATCAAATAACTCGCCCACTTACCAAATAGTTGTTGACCGAAATAAAACAGAACTGAAACATCCTGAGCACCAACTGCTTTAGGTCCGAGCAGCATCTGCACTGCCACTGTGTTTAGGACAAAGATTCCAAGCAGTAACCACATAGAGATGAGTCCGGCTTTTCCAGGAAGTCGAGCGCTATCTTTTGACTCCTCATTCAGATTCACGCTCGTGTCCCAGCCCCAGAAGTAGAACACACCAAGTGCGAGGCCACTTGCGAGTGCACTGTAGCCATGAATACTGAATGGGTTTAGCCAGCTCATTGAAAAGTTGATCGAATGCACTGGACGAGCAATTATGACTTTGATGATGCCGCCGATTGAAAAACCAGCAACACATATGTATTCAATGATGACCATGACCCACTGTGCGTTTGTTGTCCACCTGATGCCGTAGATGCAAATAATTGTCACGAGCGCAAGCCAAATTGATGCCACTAATGCGACTGCTTTAGTGTTGTCAATCGTGCTTGCATCAAAGAGATTGAAGGCAGAGTGTAAAAATTGCAACGTGTAGCCACCCGCGAGTAGCGGGGCTGTAGTGCAAAACAACACTGAGGTCCAGACCTGGACCCAGCCGTTGAACCAACCAACCGTTGGGTGCATGACTTCACTTAGCCACGAATAGCTAGCACCACAGTTTGGATTCTTACGGTTCAGATGAAAATAAGAAAGCGCAATGAACATCACCGGAATGAATGAAACAATCAGTACCGCTGGTCCCGCGAGTCCTACTCCTGCAATCAGAAATACTGCCGAAAGCGTCGACGCAATTGAATACGCCGGAGCTACCGATGACACAGCAACTGCAGTTGAGTCGAAGAGACTCAGCTCTTCGTGGCGTAGTTCTGCCTGTACTTGAGCTTCTGGCACCGGAACGCCAAAGGGGCCTTCAACTTCTTGGTTTGACATTGTCCAACCTTTGCATTTTGAGAAGTGTTGCTTAGTCCTGCAGATTGTGCATTACGTGCTTGATGCGGGTGTAATCCTCAAATCCATACACCGAAAGATCCTTACCGTAACCAGACTTTTTAAAGCCTCCGTGTGGCATTTCAGCAACCATCGGAATGTGGGTGTTAACCCACACGCATCCAAAGTCCAGGTCACGAGTAAATCTCATGGCGCGACCGTGATCTTGGGTCCAGACTGAAGATGCGAGTCCGTAGTCAACACCATTGGCCCACTTCAGTGCTTCAGCTTCATCACTGAACTTTTGAACGGTGATAACCGGTCCGAAGATTTCATTCTGAATCATTTCATCGTTTTGCTGCATGTCAGCGATAACAGTCGGAGAGATGAAGTAACCAACGTCACCGACTCGCTCACCACCTGCAGCAATACTGGCGTGCTTAGGAGCGCGACCAATAAAACCAGTAACTCGCTCAAACTGGTTGATGTTGTTTACCGGTCCAAGAAATGCATCTGCGTTGTCTGGCGCACCAATGACCATGTTCTTTGCTTGCTCGGCGATTGCATCGACAAAGTTTCCATACGCCTTCGGTGCAACGAGAACTCGCGTTGCTGCGGTGCAGTCTTGGCCCGAGTTGAAATAGCCAGCTATTGCAATGTTCTCTGCAGCATTGGCAATGTCAGCATCATCAAAAACAATAACTGGCGCCTTTCCACCTAGCTCGAGGTGTACGCGCTTAAGAGTCTTGGAAGCAGATTCTGCAACTTGCATACCTGCTCCAACTGATCCAGTAATAGAAACCATTGCTGGAATGTGGTGCTCAGCCAGTAGTCGTCCCGTGTTGCGGTCACCACAAACAATGTTGAGCACACCCGGTGGAAGTACTTGTGCCATGAGCTCTGCCATGAGCAGTGTTGAAGCTGGTGTCGTGTCACTTGGCTTTAGAACCATCGTGTTTCCAGCAGCGAGTGCTGGCGCCCATTTCCATACAGCCATCATGAGTGGGTAGTTCCATGGCGTTACCGCAGCGCACACACCCACTGGTTCACGACGCACGTAACTTGTCATGCCTGACATGTATTCGCCAGCGGAGCGACCTTCAAGGAGTCGAGCCGCGCTCGCAAAGAATCTGATTTGATCAACCATTGGTGGAATTTCATCGCTTAGTGTCACGGCAATAATTTTTCCGCAATTCTCAGTTTCAACTGCTACCAATTGTTCGGCGTTTGCTTCCAGGATGTCGGCAATCTTTAGAAGCATCAAGCTTCGCTCAGAGGGAGTCGTGCGCTTCCATGACTGGAATGCAGTGCTGGCTGACTCGAGTGCAGCATCAATATCTGCAGAATCTGAAACTGGCATCTCTGCAAATGGTTGTGACGTGACCGGACTAATCAGGTCAATGTATTTACCGCTCTTTGGAGCTACAAATTCCCCGTTAATAAAGTTCGCTAAACGACGCACTGTCTTTCCCCTTGCTTGCAACTGCTATGTCTATGCCTCCACTCTGCCAGATAGCCAAACCCCATGCAAACACTGGGGTTGTAAATAGTCCCCTAGGGGGCATTTGACGACTCATATCGGCGTGATATGGCGCTATACTGTCCCTATCCGCAGTTGAGGGCTATAGTCCCGAAACTAGGTGATATCCAATGTCAGCCAAACCAAACCAACAGCAGCAAAAGAACGCAGAGATAGCGAACCTTGAGCTCATCTCCACCACCAGCGCTCTGGACATGGTTGACCGTCAAATTATTGCCCACCTCCAGCGTGATGGTCGCAGAGCCTACGGAGCAATTGCCGAAGACGTCGGGCTATCTGAACCAGCAGTTCGACGTCGCGTTCAACGCCTCAAAGATACTGGTGTTATGCAGATCGTGGCAATCACTGATCCACTGCAAATGGGGTATGGACGTGAAGCGCTTGTAGGTATTCGCGTTCATGGTGACGTTCGAAAGGTCGCCGACCAAGTCGCAGCAATCGAAGAAGCTAACTACGTGGTTATGACCGCCGGAAGCTTCGATATCATCGCCGAAGTCATTGCAGTTGATGACGCGGCGCTGGTACAACTACTCAACGACTCCATCCGAAGTATTCCGGGTGTGACCGAAGTTGAAACATTTCTGTATTTGAAACTTTCAAAGCAGACCTACGCATGGGGAACAAAATGACTATCAATGAAATTTACTCAGACGGCATGGCCGTTTCGAGTTCTGAGGAGCCAAGCCATACTTACTCCGAGCGGGCACGACGCAACTTGTGGCTACACATGTCGCGAATGGGCTCCTACTCGGAGACTAACGAAGTTCCAGTATTCGTTCGTGGAGAAGGTGTACACGTCTTCGACGCGAACGGCAAGAAGTACTTTGACGGAATCTCTGGCCTGTATACAAACATGCTCGGCCACGGACGTCCAGAGTTTGCAGAAGCAGCGGCTAACTCTGTAAAAGAAATGACATTTTTCCCGGTGTGGACGTATTCACATCCCAAGGCAATTGAACTTGCTGAAAAGCTCGCGAGTTTGGCCCCCGGAGACCTCAACAAGGTGTTCTTCACAACTGGTGGAGGTGAAGCTAACGAAAGTGCTTGGAAGCTCGCTCGCCAGTATCACCGCCTTCGTGGAGACACGAATCGCTACAAAGTCATTAGTCGTGATGTTGCCTATCACGGAACAACCCTTGGAGCGCTAACAATCACTTCACTCGAGAGCTACCGCAAGCCTTTCGAGCCACTGGTCCCTGGAGCAGTCAAAGTTCCAGCCGTGAACTTCTACCGTGCAACCGAGCACGCTGATGATTTTGAAGCTTTTGGACTTTGGTCTGCTCAGCAGATCGAAGAAGCAATTCTTCGAGAAGGCGCAGAAACTATTGCCGCTGTGTTCTTAGAGCCAGTACAAAATGCTGGTGGTTGCTTCGCACCACCACAGAGTTACTTCAAAGAAGTTCGGCGCATTTGCGACAAGTACGGCGTGCTGCTTGTAACTGACGAAGTTATTTGTGCATTCGGTCGCATTGGAACATGGTTCGGTGGTCAGAAGTATGACTACGTTCCAGACATCATCACCTGCGCCAAGGGGATCACCGCTGGCTACGCTCCAATGGGAGCCATGATTGTTTCTGATCGTATTGCTGAACCATTCCAGCACGATGACACTTCATTCATCCATGGCTTCACATGGGCCGGTCACCCTCTCAGCGCTGCTATGGCGCTGACTTCTATTGGCATCATCGAGCGTGAAGACGTACTCGGCAATGTTCAAAAGAACGAGGAATACTTCCGTGAGTCTCTCAACGGGCTTAAGGACCTTCCAATTGTTGGTGACGTTCGTGGTGCTGGTTACTTCTGGGGCGTTGAACTCGTAAAGGATCAGGTGACCAAGGAAACATGGGAGGGTGCGGAAGCTGAGCGTCTCCTTCGTGGATTTATTTCACCTGAAATGTTCCGTCGTGGTCTCATTTGCCGTTCTGATGACCGAGGCGACCCAGTAGTCCAACTCGCTCCTCCACTGATTTCCACGCGTGCGGATATCGACTGGATGGTCGGTACTCTTCGCGAGGTCTTCACCGGAGCCGTCAAGCATCTCTAGTGCGCCCACCTGCTTCGCTGTGGTGGTCACAACTAACTAGCCCCATTACGCCTAGGCGTTCGCTGAACGCTCACATGGACGTTGATGTCTGCATTGTTGGCGGTGGTTACACCGGTCTTTGGACTGCACGTGAACTGAAGCGTAGGGATCCGAGTCTGCGCATTACGGTCCTGGAAAAAGCAGTCTGCGGATTTGGCGCTTCTGGTCGCAACGGAGGCTGGGTTTCTGCCTTATTCCCAGTGAGTGACGAGCAGATTTCTCGCAACTTCGGTGTTGAACTCCTCAACCACCAGCGAAGCCTGCTTCAGAAGTCAGTGCAACATCTTGGCGACTCTTTGAGCGCTGACGGGATTGATGCCAACTTCCGTCAGGGTGGAACACTCACCTTCGCACGAAGCGAAGTGCAGGCTTCAAGGTTACAGAGAGCAGTTTCCAGTGCGCACGAATCAGGAAGTAGTCCTGATGACCTTATGTGGCTGAACAAAGAGCAGGCTAAAGAACGTGGACACCTTCATGGTTCTCTCGGAGCAACTTTCTCGCCACACTGTGCTCGTGTGCACCCAGCCAAACTTGCAAGGGGGCTTAGCGATGTTTGCGAAGCGCTAGGTGTGGAGATCTTTGAGAACAGCACCGTTACGAGAATTATTCCAAAAACGCGCCGAAGTCAACCAGAGGTAATAACACCACAAGGTTCAATCCACGCAGAATTCGTAATTCGAGCAACCGAAGGATTCACTTCCACTTTTTCAGGTGAACGCAGAACTGTTGCACCTATTTACTCTTTAATGATTGCCAGCGAACCTCAGAGTGACGACTTCTGGCGTGAAGTTGGATTCTCAAAATATGAAACCTTCGCTGACGACCGACATCTCATCATTTATGGACAGCGAACCGACGACAACCGGATTGCCTTTGGTGGTCGAGGGTCGCCATATCATTTCGGTTCAACCGTTGAGGAACGTTTTGACGCCAATCAGAAGGTTTTTAGTGAGCTGGGAAAAACTCTTCGTGAACTATTCCCAAACCTGAGCGGCGAAATCACCCACCAATGGGGAGGGCCACTTGGCATGCCAAGAGACCTAATGCCATCAGTGACGATTGACTATAGAACTGGCATTGGATCGGCTGGTGGCTATACC
>Ga0214197_1000083_pt1 | contig 43229 bp, 36 predicted proteins | sample TroBogEpilimnion_16_FD_153035 | JGI IMG/M metagenome (GOLD analysis project Ga0214197, IMG submission 153035) | Freshwater microbial communities from Trout Bog Lake, WI - 09SEP2008 epilimnion | ecosystem: Environmental > Aquatic > Freshwater > Lake > Epilimnion/Euphotic zone | place: Trout Bog... | reverse complement strand
TATATCGAACGCATGGCCGACCACGCCACAAGGATAGCCCGTGAAGTCATTTATCTGGTAACCGGCGAAATCGTCCGTCATAAAGGGGATTTCTATGAACATCTCCTCGGATCTTTAGATGATTGACCGCATTTTTGTTTTTTTCTTGGAATTAATCCTGCAGGTCTGCTAAATTAGCAGCACTTTGTTTTTTTTATTTTTAACATAAGCATGGTGTTTGAACTCTATGGCTAACCTGTTAGGCAAATTTTTCGGCGACTCACCGAAATCCACAGAAACCCCGCAAGCATTTACCATCAAGATCGATCCCGACAAGTTCGGTCTTTCCATACAACCTCAGGGTACGGTCTATGTGCAGCTTGAATCCCTCAAGCAGAAGCTGACCAAACTTTCATCCAATGTTGAAAATAACCTGATGCTCAGTATCCGGGCTTCAACAAAGGGGAACATCGAGCTTGCCTCTTCGGCTTTCAAGTTTGATGAGGCATATATCAGGAAAGGGAAGTTCGAAGTCGAATATCTTACCCTTGCCTATGCAACCTTCCAGAATCTCGGTGAAGAAGACCTCAAAGCAATCAAACAGGCCCGGATGATTCTTTCCGAGCTTGAAAAACTTGCTCAGCTGGCACTCAATATTGCCGACAAGGCCGAGTATGTAAAGTTCGCCAATGTGCAGGAGCTGCATAAGGACGAGTATGGATTGAAACCCATGGGGGACATAACGGCTGAAATGATCAAGAAGGCAGTTGAGGCTTTCGTGAGCGGCAACGCCAAGCATGCCAGTGAGACGCTCGTCATGATGACCGAGATCCAGGGCCTTTATGATAAAGCCCTTGCAAAGATCAAGTTATCCGTCACTGACCAGAACATCACCAATCTGACAGGCATTCTTTCAATTATTGAGCATGTCAAGGCTTCTGCAGACATATCGTGTTCCATTGCAAGCCACTTCTGCTGAGACACATCCTCCTGTTTCCGATAAAGAAAAGCGGGTGACGGTTTCATACTCATGAAGATTGCTCAAACAATAGCCGGAAGGCTCAAAGAAAACAAGCTGTTCTCTGCCATCCTTCTGATGCTGCTTTTTCTCCTGCTCTTCTGGCTGGTTCAGCATCGCGATCCAAAAAAAGCTCAGGTGCAAAAGCCTCCGGAGCTTATTCCTGTGTCAGTGGCCCAGGTTTCAAAAGCAGCGGTGCGCGACAGCTTCAGTACCGTCGGCACTGTTGAGGCTTTCAGAGAGGCCGACATTTTTTCAGAAACCGCCGGCCAGGTTCGCAAGGTATCGGCTGAGCCGGGGGCACACAAAAAAGCCGGAGATGTCTTGTTCACCGTCGATGATGAACTTGCAGCCTCACGGCAGAGAAAGGCCGATGCTCATTACCGCCAGACGAAACGCGATGTCGAGCGCTATAAAACCCTCTATGCTGAAGGAGCTGTACCGTTGTCAGCCTTTGAGGCCGTGCAGCTCCAGAACGAAGAGGCACAGGCTGAATTTGTCGCGGCCAACCGTCAATTCAGCAATACCAAAGTCAAGGCCCCGTTTACAGGCACAGTGACCTCCCGCTTTGTCGAGCAGGGGGAGCTGCTGCACGAGGGGCTGAAGGTTGTACACATGGTTGATATGACGAAGGTCAAGGTCATCATTCTTGTGCCCGAGCGTGAGATCATCAAATTTGTGCCGGGCACGATGCTTTCCGTGACCAGCGACACCTATCCCGGTCAGCTGTTCAGCGGCAGGGTCAGTGCGGTCAGCGACAAGTCGGGCCGCGACCATACCTGCAGGGTGGAAGTGCTTCTGCAGAACCCGCAGAAAACCACCTTCAGATCAGGAATGTTCGTCAGGACAGTCACCACGGGCGCAGGCCATCGTGAGGCAGTGCTTGTGCCCCGTATCGCCCTTGTTTCAGGAATAAGAAGACCGGAAGTGTTTGTTGTGCGCAACGGAAAGGCTTTTTTAAAGCCTTTTTCAGCCGGCATGGAGCTGCAGAAGGAGCTGGAGGTGCTTGATGGGCTGAACGTGGGCGACAGTGTTGTGACCAGCGGCCAGACAGAGCTTCTCAACGGTTCTGCTGTTCTTGTTATCGGCCGGAAGAAAGGGCCGGCTGCACCATGACACTTACCGAGCTTGCTATAAAACGGCCGACGCTTATTGTCGTTCTCTTTACCGTGCTTGCCATTCTCGGTCTCTTCAGTTATGGTCAGCTGCAGTATGAGCTTCTGCCGAAAATGACTCCGCCTGTTGTGACCGTTTCCATCCGCTATCCCGGTGCTTCACCCAGCGAGGTCGAGACATCGCTGACCAAACCGGTCGAGGAAGCTGTTTCAGCCATTGAAAAAATTGCATCGATCACCTCAACGTCAACTGAAGGATTATCGGTTGTTGCCATTGAGTTTTCGAATTCCGCCAATATCGAAAAAGCCCTGCAGGATGCTCAACGCAAGATCAATGAGGTGCGTGACCGCTTCCCTGATGAGGCAAAACCGCCTGTCATCACCCGTTTTGCGCTTGATGAGGTGCCTGTTCTGCGTATCGGCGCCACATCATCCCTCTCCGATACAGAGTTTTACCAGATGCTCAAGAACGACATCAAACCCCTTCTTTCAAGTGTTGCCGGCGTCGGGCAGGTTTATCTGCTCGGTGGACGTGAACGTGAAATCAGGGTCAATATCGATCTCGAGCGCCTGCAGAGCTACAGCCTGACGGTGCCTGATGTACTCAAAGAGGTCGGGAAGGCCAATCTCGATTTCCCAACCGGCAAGATTGATGATCGCGACCGGCAGTTTGTCGTCAGGCTTGCCGGGAAATTTGCAAACCTTGAAGAGCTTCAGGATCTTGTTCTGCGCTCCACCCCGACAGGAAAAGTCGCGCTGCGTGATGTTGCCGAAGTAGAGGACGGATTCAGGGAGATTACCACTCTCACACGATTGAACGGCCGAGCCTCAGTCGGCATCATGATCATGAAACAGAGCGACGCCAACACTGTTGACGTGAGCCGGCTCACAAGGGCTGCGCTCTCCCGTCTCGAAAAACTGTACAAGGATAAAAACCTCTCCTTCGATATTGCCCAGGACGCCTCGACCTTCACCCTTGAAGCAGTTACCGCCGTACAGCACGACCTTATGCTTGCCGTGCTTCTTGTCGCCCTTGTGATGATGCTTTTTCTGCACAGCCTGCGCAACTCCCTCATCGTACTCGTCTCCATACCGACCTCGCTCATCACCACCTTTACGGGCATGTACCTCTTCGGGTTTTCGCTGAACCTCATGACGCTTCTCTCTCTTTCGCTGGTTGTGGGCGTTCTGGTGGACGACTCCATCGTGGTGCTCGAAAATATCTACCGCCACCTTGAACGTGGTGAGGAGCCACGCAGTGCAGCTCTCATGGGGAGAAACGAGATAGGCTTTACAGCGCTCTCCATTACCCTTGTTGACGTGGTCGTCTTTCTTCCGCTCTCTCTTGTCAGCGGCATAGTCGGCAACATTCTGCGTGAATTTTCTGTGGTCATGGTCATTTCCACCCTGGTCAGCCTGTTTGTCTCCTTCACGCTGACACCGCTCCTCGCTTCACGATTTTCCAAAGTCGAAAAGCTTTCGGGCAAAAACCCCTTCGAAAAATTTGCCATTGCTTTTGAGCAGAACTACCAGCGCTTTCGTCAGCTCTATCTCGATCTTCTGCAGTGGAGTCTCCGTAATCCCCGAAAAGTTATTGCAAGTGCTGCACTGCTGCTTGCCGCCTCATTCAGCCTGCTTGTTTTCGGCAGGATAGGAGGGGAGTTTATCGAAGTATCGGACCGTGGCGAGTTCTCCGTCATGCTGGAACTTGAACCGGGAACCAATCTTGAGGAGACCAACCGCCTGACCAGGATGGTGGAGCACCGTCTCTTCTCCATGCCTGAGGTGAAAAAACTGCTCGTCAATGTCGGAGCTTCCAGTGAAGGCTTTTTCAACCAGAGCGCCGACAACATTTCCGAACTCAACGTCAGGCTTTCACCAAAAGAGGAACGGAAGAGTTCAACGGATGACGTCATGCAGGCTGTCCGAAACAGTCTGAAGGATGTTGCCGGCCTCAAGGCAAGCATCAATCCCATAGGTATTTTCGGAACTGCCAATGAAACACCGGTTGCCGTCATCATCAGCGGCCCCCTGAGAAGTCAGGTCACCCGAGCTGCCGAAGCATTGCGTGACAGCATCAAAACAATACCCGGCACAGCTGATGTCAAGCTCACATCCCGGGTCGGCAATCCGGAAATGCGCATTGTTATTGATCGTGAAAAAATGGCCACCTTCGGTCTCTCCATCGCCGACGTCGGAGCAGCCCTCCGCACGGCCTACGCAGGCGACGAAGCAGGGAAGTACCGCGATGGAAACGATGAGTACGACATCAGGGTCATGCTCGACAAGTATTACCGTCAGGATACTTCCACGCTTGCCGACATCACCTTCCGAACCCCGCAAGGCGATATGGTCAGGCTCGGTCAGTTCGTGAGCTTTGAACAGGATCGCGGCTATACGCAGCTGCAGCGCAAAGATCGCAACAATGCCGTCTGGGTCAAGGCACAGGTTATCGGCCGCCCTGTAGGCACTGTCGGGCAGGATATCGAACGCGTGTTCGGGAATATGAAAAAACGCGGCCTCATGCCCTCAACGCTCTCTTACGCCTACGAATCCGACCTCAAACGCCAGGGCGAGTCCTTTTCAACTCTACTTATGGCTTTTATGGTCGCCATTATTTTTGTCTACCTCATCATGGTTGCTCTCTACGACTCCTACGTCTGGCCCATGGTGGTGATGTTCTCTATTCCGCTTGCCATTATCGGAGCGCTCTTCGCCCTCGCCCTTACAGGCAAATCCCTCAGCATTTTCACCATTCTCGGCATCATCATGCTTGTCGGCCTGGTTGGTAAAAACGCGATTCTTCTTGTCGATTTCATCAACAAATACCGACTTGAGGGAATGGGAGTGACTGAATCGATCATTGAAGCGGGAAAGGAAAGGCTGCGCCCTATACTCATGACCACCCTTACACTCATCTTCGGGCTTCTGCCCATTGCGCTTTCGGGAAGTTCCGGTTCTGAATGGAAATCCGGCCTTGCCGTAGCGCTTGTCGGCGGTCTTGCCAGTTCCATGTTTTTAACGCTGCTGGTGATTCCTGTCGTCTATGTCTGGTTTGAATCACTGCGCAGCCGGGTTTCAACTATTCGAACGTTTCGCTTTGGTAAAGGCAGTGCGAAGGCATGATAATTTTTTGTAACATGGATTTGTAACAAAGAGGAACAGCAATGACATATTTTTCAAACCAGACACCCGTTTTACTTCTCTGCAGGGCTGCTCTTGCCTTTTCATGGATATACCAGGGGGCAGTGCCTAAAATAGTGTGCCAGAGCAAGGGCGAGGTCGATCTTCTCGGCCATGTCATTCCGGTTTATCAGTGGGTGTGCGAGGCTATTTTCTGGATAGGAGCAGGCGAGATACTCTTCGGGCTTCTGCTGCTTGCCGCGGCATGGAGCTGGGTGTTCTGGCTCAACATCGTGACGCTGACAGGGCTGCTTCTTTTCGTTCTTCTTTTTGAACCTGCCATGTTCACGCTGCCGTTCAATCCACTGACGCTCAATGTTTCGCTCATTGCACTCTCTGTGATTGCCCTGATAGAGATGAACAACTTAAAACACGGCCACCCGAATGAAAGCGCACCCTTATGATGGAAAGCTGAGCGCCGTTGTCCGGCTCTTTCTTGCTGTTTCAGTCATCGTCATCACCGTAACCTCTTTCATTGCCGCCGGAGGAACGATGACGGGTACTCACGTTCTCCTGAAACTTCATCCCTATATCTTTTTTATCGGTTTCGGCAACCTTGCCATACTTATCCTCAACCGATATCTCACTGCGGCCATCTACCCTGAACTCACCATAGATCCCGTAAAGCAGCAACGGTATATTTATACGGTCATTCTTGCTCTTGTCATGATCACCGTAGCCGTCGTCATGGAGTGGCCGCTGCTCAAAGCCTTGACCGGTCTAATGCTTATGCTGCTCGTTGCAGGGCCGATCAGGGAGATTTTCACCACCCTTTCAATTCCTAAAATCTGGAAAGAGGTCTCCGTCCGCTACTACATCTTTGATGTTCTTTTTCTCCTTAATGCCAACCTCGGTCTCTTCACTCTCGGACTTAAGGAGGCTTTTCCCCATCTAACAATCATTCCGTTTTTCGTCACCCAGTCCTCCTATTTTCTCGGCTCCTCGTTTCCTCTGAGCATCAGCGTCATGGGCTTCCTTTACACGTACGCATGGAGCAAATCCTCAAAGCGCGAGCTTATCAAACGGCTTTTCAGCCTCTGGTTCTATATTTTTGTCGGCGGCGTGCTGCTCTTTCTCATCGTTATCCTTGCCGGCTACTATTCAGGGATGATGCTCATCAGCCATATCCTGCTCTTCGGCGTCATGGCACTCCTTGGCAGTTTCGCCATCTACCTCTACAACTTTTTCAAACAGAACTTCCATCACCCCGCACTTGCTTTTCTCCTCAGCGGCCTTGCACTGCTCTTTGCCACAAGCGGATTCGGGATCATGAATATCTACTTCATGAAGGGGCTGCCCTTCGGCACTTTTCCTCCGCTGCGTCCTGACAGGATGTGGATCTATCATGCGCACACCCATGCTGCGCTGCTCGGCTGGATAACCTGTTCATTCATCGGTATGATCTATATCGTCCTGCCATCCATTGTCCGCTCCAACTCCCTGGAGCTGCTCAGAAGCGATTCAGTACTTTCCGCCATTCTCAGCGAGGGTAGCAGAAAAAAAGCGTTCAGGCAGCTGACCGTGCTTTTACTTGCGGCAACCGCCATCATTCTGGCATTCTTTCTTGACAATCACATGATGCTCAGCGTCAGCGGGTTTATTTTCGGATGCTCCGTGTATTTCCTGAACATCAATCTTCAGCAGGAACAGTGATTATGAGAGAGCAAGATTTGAAAGATAGCTCTTTATCGATTCGTGTTTCCCCAGCCCAAGCTTGTGATGCATTCTGTATCGTATGCTTTCCATTCCTCTTGTCGTTATACCGACAGAACGTGCAATTTCCTTGGTATCGTAGTTCAACCTGACAAGCACGGATATTCTCAGCTCCCGCTGGCTGAGGTTGGGGTGTTTTTTCTGCAGTTTCGATAAAAATACCGAATCAGACTCAGTCAGTTCCATGTTCAATCGTTTTTCGGTAATTTCTTTGTCGATAAGATGCAGACAAGTGCCTGTCATCACCCTCTTGACGCCGGGATCAATTTCAAGCGCATAAATCTGATCGAGCAGACTCCGCAGAATTGTCGATTTTTCCGTAATTGCCGTCGCGACTCTCGTCAGTTCCTTCTCCTGCGTCTCAATTCTTGTTTTAAGAGCTGAAATCTGGTTCTCAACATCTTCAGCAGCGTGCTTGTTCGTTGTCGTTTGCGGGCACATAGTTATAACAATAAGGAGTTTGGGTAAATGTCTGATACTTTCAAAATATGAAAGTACCTTGCAAAAATGAGTCTCCTTGTTAAAAAAATTCAGCAAGCTGACTTGGCTGAGCGTGTTATTACAGAAAGTCAGTTGGCTCGTCTGATTGGGGGAACACCGCAGCGTCGTTAAAGCCAGGTTAACCGTGCCCTGCATCAGGGTGAGCTGCTGCATTTGCGTCGTGGTCGTTACCTGCTATCTTCAGTCAGGCAACATAGAAAGGTTAATCTCTTTGTTTTAGCTTACTTGGTCGGATTTCTTACAGGATATTCTGAATCCGCAGGGAGGATATATATGATGATTTTTTCTTTCACGTTGCTACATCTAACCTTATTCTGTTCGGATATAACGATGGCAAAGTATAATGAATGCTCTGGCGGCAGGAAGTACACATAGTCAACAACGTCTATTCTCAAGATCTCCAGGTTATCGCCCTGACCCTCGATGACCTTTTCTGAAAGAGCTAACTATCAGGGGGAACTCAGTCGATGTTTCTGGTTTGAATAATGCGTCTTTCGGGCAGGATAATGGCTGTTAAGGTGCCCAGGAGCGGATTATCCTTATAGACACAACCTGTATCAATGGCTATGAGTCGATCGATTGAAACCGGAGCAGTTACAGGGGTGTGTGCACAGACAAGAGTTTTTTCCCAGTTGTAGGCGCTGGTGTTCAGGAATTCCGAGCGCATATGTATTCGTTGAAAACAAAAATCCTGTGGCTGATAGTACAGCAGGTTATTTTTAATGGAGAGTTCTGGATCAAGCCCCCCATGGGTAAAGAAATAGTTATCCGTTTCAATAAAGAATTGGCAGCTTTTGAAAAAAGTTATGTGCTTCAGAGGAAAATCGCCAACCGGAGGGTTATTGTAGGATTTCAACATTGCATGCCCACCATTAGCAAGCCATTCTGACGAGTTATGGTTTTCAAGGTAATCGAGAAACATCAACTCATGATTGCCCATGATAAAATGACACGAGTATGTTAAGTCGAGTTCGATGAGATAGTCCACCACTTCTTTTGAACGTTCTCCCCGATCAATAACATCCCCTAAAAAAACCAGCTGGTCGTCGTGATCAGGGTGAATCAGTTCGATCAGTTTTTTCAGAGAGAGAAGACATCCATGTATATCTCCTATCGCTATAATACGTCGGTTTTGAGATAACGCAGTTTGCATAGTTTTTTATTACTCATAAAGATAGTATAGGATACGTTAATTTTATCAAATCTATCTTCTTCCTTTTCGAATGTAAATATTATTCTACTGAGACAGCAAATGGGTTAACAATATATCAGAGAATTCATCATAAAATTTCATTTTCACGGTGTTGGAAATGATGAAAATTACAGAATAATATTTAGATTAAATTTTTATAAAGGAAGAATGTAACCAGAAGCATGAAGATATGGTCGGGAAGGGATGAACATAGAGATAAAGAAATATATTACGGCAATAATTGCGCCAATTTTTTCTTTAACTGCTGGCGAACAGTATGCTGAGGGGTCTGTAGCTTTATCCTTTATTTTTCCGAATATTTATGGAAAGTCACTTATCAATTTCTACTTATACGGGGTACAATATAACGATACTATTTTTTACGGTGTTGAAGTAGAAGCACGCTTTCCTTATTATCATGGCGCAGCATTGAGAAACCATGTCGCTGATGGAGTTGCGGTGATAGGTTAGGATGTTGGAAACCCGGTTGACAAACTTGGTTTTCAAGCAATTGTTTGATAAGTATAATAAAGATTACATATCGTTATTGTCAGGTGGTAGTTGCTGAGTGTATTTCTTGTGGGTCAGTTTTTTTAGTGTCTTAAATAGCTTATCATGCGCGGGTTAACAAAAAGTCTTATAGTTATTATCCTTTCATTCCAATGCCTTTATTTATCCTGCTGGAACGTTAAGGCATTAGCTGTTCAAGGTGTTCCTGGTGTTTCTTCAGTCAGAGAGGATTCTTTTCCACTTTCTAATGTAGAATCATCCCCTTATAAAGATATACCCGGCCCAAATTACCCCTTAATCCAGGATTCATATTTTACCGACAACGTGGGAAACATTCTCATGGTCGTAAACGTACTTGGCGCGGTTAAAAAGCCGGGTCAAATTGTGGTGCAGGAAAATGCCGATTTTGCTTCAATTTTTACTGAGGCTGGGGGCATAACTGAGAATGCAAACTTAAAAAAAGTACTTGTTTCGAGGAAAGAGCCAGACAGTAATGGCATACAGGCCTATAAAATTGATCTGAGGGGGTACTTTAAAACAGGGGATCGTTCTTCATTTATTGTTTTTAAACCGAACGATACCATCATCATTCCGGAAAAAAGCGGTTTAACATTAGAAACCTTTTCACGTTATATAGGTATAATGGTTTCGGGTGCTACCGGGGTATACTATTTAAAGAGCTTGTAACAACAGAAATAAATATTTCATGACAGAATACACTGAGCGCCAAAACGACGAGTCTAATTTCGAGCAATCCCAAGGATCGGAATTAAGTATTAAAGAGATTTTTGGCAATATTAAACGCAGGAAGTATACGATACTACTTATTTTTTTTCTGTCACTTTCCATTGCTTACATTAACTACAAGATTACTTCCCCACAATATCGTGCCCAAGCGATTATACTGATTACGCGTACTTCCAACAGTCCATATGATACATTTTTTTTCAATTCCCAGTCTGAATCCGAAACCAAAAAAGATGCAGAGCTGCTTAAATCACTGCCCATAGCAGAGCTGACGGTTCAAGAACTTATCAAAAGCCCCCAAAGGGACTCGCTCGAATTCTTTGGAAAACGCAGCTATCGATCACATTTATCTCTGTTGCTTTCAAAATTTTTGCCTTTTAACAGCAGTACAGGAGGAATAATAACAAACCTGAAAAAGGTGCAAAACCCTGAAGAGCGTTTGCGACAATATGCTGTTAAGATGAACAGTCGAATCCAGGTTAATATGGTCCGTGAAACAAATTTATTGAAAATCTCAGTTGTCAGCCCTTTTCCTGATGAATCCGTTTTTTTAACAAACACTCTCAGCCGAGTCTATAGAAACACAAGTATTAAACGCAATTCCGAAAAGTACTTTCAAACGAACTTGTATGTATCTTCAATGCTTGAAGAGCAGGGAAAAGAGGTCGAACAAACCGACAAACTGCTTGCCCAGTACATGAAGGATAATGAAATCTATGAGCTTACCGGCAATGTTCAGCAGTTGCTTGGCCAAGTTTCCGAAGCCGATGCCAAGTACAATGCAATTATGGCTGAATACCATATTGCCCAAAACAACCTTAATTTTCTGGAGAAGAAACTTTCCGAAACCGATAAAGAGCTCAGTTCACAGATAGCACAGAACGTCAATGCAAAACTTGGCACCATACTCGAAGAGATCAGAACTCGAGAATCAGAGTATGTTCGGTTGGTCGCCCAAAAAGGTGCAGATAACCCTGAGGTCAAATCAAAAAAGCAACAGCTTGATGGAGTGAAAACTCGTTATGAACTACTCAGCCGCAGTAAAATAGCCGGTGAAATCGGTTATGCCGGCAAGACTCAAAAAAACAACTTCGATCTTATTTCTGAGAAGCTTCAGATAGAAAGAAAACTCAACAATCTCATATTCAGTGCCGGAGAGTACAATCGACTCAAGGAAAGTAACGAGGCCAAGATCAAGTTATTGCCAAAAAAACAACAAGAATTTCTTAAACTACAGAGAGACGCTGATGTTTCAAGGAAAACTTACATTTCTCTAAAAGAGAAGCTTGATCAAAGCCGGATAATGCTGGCTTCAGAAGTGGGAGAAGTCTCAATTATCGGCAATGCATTTCGTCCTTCTGTACCAGAAAATTCCAGCCCCCTTAATAGTATCATCACGGCATTGGTCTTTGCGGGCTTTCTATCGTTAGGATATGTCTTTATAGCCGAGTCTCTGGACGGTACTGTCAAAGACGAGTTATTCTTCAGGAATTGCGGCTTACATACCATGGCAGTAATACCATTTATTTTTCAAAATAACAATCAGAATTTTTCTGAAACTCAATCTGCTCTTAACGTTTTTTATCGGTTTAAAAATAGAATACTTAAAAAAATATCTATCGTAACCGGCCAATCCTTAACATCAAGGATATCTGCAAATCCGACAAGGTTTTCGCCGCTCATAACTGAAAAGTTATCTTCGCGATTTGCTGAATCTTTCCGCATGCTTCGTTCAGCACTTATCTTTAACCGTATTGATGATCCGCTCAAAACAGTTATTATATCAGGCACTGCAATCGGAGAAGGAAAATCAACTATCTGTTCCAATATCGCTGCTGCATTTGCTCTCAGCGGTAAGAAAATCCTCATTGTTGATTGCGACCTGCGACTTGCCATGCAGCACAACATATTTACCCTCCAGCGAGAGCAAGGCCTCTCCGATTATCTTTTCAGCGAGCAGAAAACACTTGATGACAGCTACTTTAAGCCAACAACAATAGATAATCTGTTTTTACTCACTGCGGGTAAAAAAATACCAAATCCTAATGAAGTGCTCGGATCAGAAAAAATGCATGACCTTATCAAAGAGCTTGAAGGGAAGTTCGATAAAGTATTTTTCGACACTCCACCCTTGTTTTTAAGCGATGCTGCACAACTTGCACATTACGTTGACGGTATTCTTCTTACTGTCCGATTGAACTATTCAGAAAAAAGGATTTTGAAAGAGTACGTAGCAGATGGTTTTTTAAAATCTCATATACTTGGTATTGCCCTTATTGATCCACGTAAACCAAAACCATACGGGTATGGTAAGTACGGGTATGGTAAGTACGGGTATGGCGAAAACCAAGAAAGTTGATGTTTAGTATTTTTTCAGCTGACAGTTTAATAATGTTATTATCAAACATTATTAATAACCTGTTTAAGCTTTCTCTATATCGCAAACGCCAGTTCGCAATATGTATTGACACTTTTTCGGCAATGCTGTCGGTATGGCTGGCATTTTCTCTTCGTTCAGATGTATTGCATTGGCCATCAGGAGGACAGTGGATTATATACCTCATGGCTCCTTTTCTCACTGTGCCCATTTTTTTTCGGTTTGGTCTTTATCATACTATATATCGTTATAATGGTTTTTATGCATTCAAAACCATTATAAAAGCCGCATCTCTCTGTGGTATTATATTTCTGTCAATAGTGCTTCTCCTCAATATAGAAAACGTACCTCATTCAATAGGAGTGCTGCAGCCTCTAATCTTTTTGCTGGTTACAGGCGGAAGTCGAGCACTGGTCCGCTATTTTTCTTCGATGGAAAACGTAACAGACAAGAGAACCTGCACCCCTTCAGAATCTCTTTTAATTTATGGTGCAGGCTCAGCAGGTCTACAGATCGCTACAGCTCTTCAACGAACTTCAAAATATCATATTGAAGGTTTAATCGATGATAATAAGGATCTCCAAGGTCGGAATATAAATGGCATAGGAGTACTCAGCCCTGAAAACGCTCAATTACTTATCGAACAGAAGCGAATCAAAAACGTTATCCTCGCACTACCATCAGCAAGCCAGATCCGTCGCAATGAAATCATTAACTTTTTCCGCAAATATCCCGTACACATAAGGACACTTCCCTCAATAGAAGATCTTGCAGACGGAAAGGTAACCCTATCCGATCTGAAAGATATTGACGTTGAGTACCTGCTCGACCGAAAACCTGTATCGATCGATCATACTCTTATAACTAACAACATCGCTGAGAGGGTGGTGATGGTAACCGGAGCAGGTGGTAGTATCGGAAGCGAACTTTGCCGCCAACTCCTGCAATCTCAACCTTCGAAGCTACTTCTGATTGACAATGCTGAACACAATCTCTATTCTATACACTCCACTCTAGAGCAGCGCGTTATAAAAACAGGTTCAGGAACAGAACTTATTCCATTACTTTGCGATGTTACTGATGAACGGCGAATTGCCGAAATATGCAGTGTATTCAAACCTGCCATAATATACCATGCTGCAGCGTATAAGCACGTTCCCATGGTCGAGCATAATCCTATAGAAGGAGTTCGTAACAACGTTTTTGGTACCCTCTCCATCGTAAAAGCAGCTTTCAGTTGCGCAGTGCAAAACGTTATCCTTGTCAGTACCGATAAGGCAGTCCGTCCCACCAATGTTATGGGCGCCAGTAAACGCCTTTGCGAAATGATAATCCAGTCATTTGCCGATATCTCAGAAACCACCTGTTTTTCCGCCGTGCGTTTCGGAAATGTACTTGCATCAAGCGGTTCAGTAATTCCTATTTTCCGTCGCCAGATCCAGAATGGCGGCCCCTTAACCCTTACCCATAAGGATATTACCCGATACTTCATGACGATTCATGAAGCAGCACAACTTATCATTCATGCGGGGATAATGGCTTCAGGAGGAGATGTCTTTCTCCTTGATATGGGTAATCCAGTAAAAATTATGGATCTTGCCCGCAACATGATAAACCTCTCCGGTCTAACAGTTAGAGATGAGCACGATCCCGAAGGAGATATAGAAATCCACATCACAGGTCTCCGTCCGGGTGAAAAACTCTACGAAGAGCTGTTGATAGATAACAATCCAGAATCTACAACCCACACACAAATTTATAAGTCAAATGAACACTTTCTGCCATGGTCAGCCCTTCAGCATGAATTGACTCAATTGAGTATCACCATCAAGAAAAATGATGTGCAAAACATCAAACATCTCTTAAAAAAACTGATACCAGAATATAAACCCAACTCAGCAACAACCGATCTACTGGTGTTAGAACAAGAAAAAGAACTTTTGAATCAATCATTCGAAACAATACTTAATCACAAGAAAAACGGTATAAAGAGTTAACTCTTTATACTATATTAAGTAATGCTAATCTTAAGAGCCATCAAGACGTCACAACCAAGCTCTTATATTTAAGAATAATAACAAATCAACTTTCAGTCGAGTCATCCCAACTGTGACTGAAAGATGCGGAGCTTTTACTCAATAACGTAAAGTAATTTATTCTTCTTGCATAAAAACGCATTTTCCAAGAGATTGCAACGGTCAATGATGTTTTATATCTCTCGGAATGGAAATAATCCGCTTTCATAATTCACATTAAACGGTGACTCCCTTGAAAAAACTATTTCCTTTTTTTGTCCTCCTTTCCCTATTTGCACTTCCGGCTGAGGGTGCACTACCTGCGTGGATTGATACGCTGCAGGTATCTGCCGGCGTCAACCTTTCCAAACAAACGCCACCCCCATTCTGGGTATGGGCAAACCAGGACGGCCGGCAGGGAACACTCAGCACTCGACCCTCAACACTCAGCACTTTACGACTACGCTTAAATAAATCACCCAGCCCCGACAAGGCGCTTGATTATAATTATGGCTTCGATATATCGTCAACCAATAACGGTGTTGTAGTCACTGACGTATACGGCGGCCTCACCTACAAAAAAGTCAAGCTAACCCTCGGCCGTAAATCGGAGTTTTTCGGCCTGCCCGACTCTCTGCTTTCTGTTGGTCCTGAAGTATATACCCGCAACGCTCCCACTATTCCAAAAATATCGATTGCAACCAACGGCTATATAAACATCAATTCCTGGTTAGCAGTCAACGCCTACTTTGCTCACGGATGGATGGGTCAGGACGAGCAGGTTAAAAACCTCTATCTACAGCAAAAGTTTGTCTTTCTTCGGCTTGGAGGAACAGATGTTGATGAAGGGATCAACTTCTACGCAGGTGCTCACGATGTTTGCTGGTGGGGAGGCGATGGTAACCCCTCCTCCTTCAGCGATTTTATTAAAGCTTTTTTTGCCTTCCATGGTGGATCCAATGCCAGCATAAACGACCAGATCGGCTCTCTCGGCGACCACCGTGGTACCATCGAATTTGCCCTTAAATATAAAGAGGACATGCAGGACTGGCTTCTCTACTGGCAAACCATGTACGAAGACAGCAGCGGCTTCGTCTTCATCTACCCTGGAGACTTCCTTGTCGGCGGTTCATGGATCAACAAATCAACAGACAGTCACGTTGCACGGATCAACATCGAGCTGCTGGACACTCGTAAAGAGGGTTACAACCGTACGACCACGTCCGATGATATCTTTAACGGCCAGTATGGTGGATGGGTAAACCAGGGTTACGCAATAGGGAGTCCCTTCATCCCTTTTACACAAACAGGACCAAACAGCTACGTTGCCCAAAACCGGGTCAAAGCGATAAGCCTTGGCATCATGACCCATTTCAGCGAATCCTTTAATCCGGTCTTCCGCATAGCCCAGGTAGAGTACTACGGTAACGATTTCAGCTACTCTCCCTTACTCAGCGACCCAACAAACAAGGTACTAGCTACCGCCATCACTAACACCAGCAAACTCGGCGACGGGTGGAGCATTGGCCAACAGCTCTTTCTCGACGTGAGCAAAAACAGCAAACCCAATCCGGCCATCGGCCTGAGCATAATAAAGCAATTCAAATAATCGTAACCACTTTCTGTTCATGTCGCCCATCAACATAGCAATAATCGGCCTTGGCTACGTTGGCCTTCCCCTTGCCGTTGAATTCGCAAAAAAATACCCTGTAACGGGCTTCGACATCAAGCAGGAAAGAGTTGATACATTAAAACAAGGTCTGGACACCACCCTTGAAGTCACTGCAGAGGAACTGCGCAGCGTACTTCGCGAAAGTAATGTTCCCGTCATCGAGAAATCAACAGGTCTTTTTATCACAAGTGATACAGAAGCTCTTGCAGAGGCAAATTACTACATCGTTACAGTTCCAACGCCGACCGATAAAAATAACCGACCAGACCTGACCCCACTCATCAAAGCCAGCGAAACCATAGGCAAAGTGCTCAAACCCGGCGACATTGTCATCTACGAATCAACAGTCTACCCTGGAGCTACCGAAGAGGAGTGCGTCCCCATACTCGAACGGGTCTCAAGCCTGAAATACGGTAACACCCAACCCTCAGCACTCACCACTCCGTACTCACCACTCAGCACTCAGCACTTCTTTTGCGGCTACTCACCGGAAAGGATCAACCCCGGCGACAAAGAGCATACCGTTACCAAAATCAAAAAAGTCACCTCAGGATCAACCCCTGAAGCTGCCCAAAAAATCGACCAACTCTACCGCTCAATCATCACCGCCGGCACACACCTTGCCTCATCCATCAAGGTTGCCGAAGCAGCAAAAGTCATCGAAAACTCCCAGCGCGACATCAACATCGCCTTTATCAACGAACTTGCCATGATTTTCAATCGCCTCGGCATCGATACTCATGAAGTGCTCGAAGCAGCCGGCACCAAATGGAACTTTCTTAAGTTTAAACCCGGCCTTGTCGGCGGCCACTGCATTGGAGTTGACCCCTACTATCTCGCTCAGAAAGCACAGGAAAGCGGTTACTATCCCGAAATCATTCTTGCCGGCAGAAGACTCAACGACAACATGGGCAAATATATAGCCTCTGAATTCGTCAAACTCATGATCGCCAGAGACTATAAGATCAAAGGGGCAACAGTACTCATGCTCGGCATTACCTTCAAGGAAAACTGCCCCGATATCCGTAACACACGTGCAGTCGATATAGCCAACGAACTGAAACAATATGGTGCGGAGGTTGAAATCTATGATCCCTGGGCTGATCCAGAGGAAGTTATACGCGTATACGGCCTCAAATCCCTCTCTGCCCTTAACGGTCATCATTATGACGCACTCATTCTCACTGTTGCACACGACCACTTTAAAACCATAGCTATCCGCCAGCTTCTCTCCAGCAACAACGGTATAGTATACGATGTCAAAGGCGTGCTACCCCCTGATCAAGTGGACGGAAGATTATAAAATATGAAAACCGAAACCATCCAAACTCCAGGCTAACCCCCACCTGATTCAAAACTGTTTACCCAGTACCTTGCACTTTTTTTCTCTGTAGCAGCGTCTCAGAACTCAGAACTTTGTTTTAAAAAAATGTATCATATAATCAACGGACGAAAAATCCGTGTTGCTTTAGCGGGCTGCGGTCGCATATCCAAAAACCACTTCGCAGCCATCAACCAACACGCAGATTCCTTAGAACTTGTTGCCCTCTGCGATACTGATCCCCATATACTTCAAGAGCACCAGAATCTATTCAACGTTCCCGGGTACAATCGGCTCGAATCAATGCTCAAAGCTGAAAAAATTGACCTCATAGCCCTTTGCACCCCAAGCGGACTCCACCCGATTGAAACTGTGCTTGCAGCTCGTTACGGTGTCAACGTCATGACCGAAAAACCAATGGCCACCCGCTGGCATGACGGTGTCAATATGGTTAAAGCCTGCGACGAAGCCGGAGTACGTCTCTTCGTCGTCAAACAAAACCGCCGCAACGCCACACTCCAGCTCCTTAAAAGTGCCGTAGAAAAAGAACGCTTCGGACGCATCTATATGGTCAACATCAACGTTTTCTGGTCACGACCCCAGGAATATTACGACAGTGCCAAATGGCGCGGTACCTGGGAATTCGATGGCGGAGCCTTCATGAACCAGGCGAGCCATTACGTTGACCTTCTCGACTGGCTCATCGGCCCCGTAGAAAGCCTCCAGGCATACACATCTACCCTTGCCCGCAATATAGAAGTAGAAGATACCGGCGTAGTAAGTTTTAAATGGCGTTCAGGAACGCTTGGTTCAATGAATGTAACCATGCTCACCTACCCAAAAAACCTCGAAGGTTCCATAACCATCATCGGTGAAAAAGGAACCGTCCGCGTAGGCGGCCTTGCCGTCAACGAAATCCAGCACTGGGAATTTAAAGAAAGCGACCCCGACGACGACAAAGTAAAAGATGCCACTTACCAAACCACGTCAGTATACGGCTACGGGCACCCATTATACTACCAAAACATCATCGACGTATTTCAAGGCAAAGCAGACCCCGAAACTGACGGACGCGAAGGTCTCCGCTCCCTGGAAATCCTCATAGCGACCTACATCTCAAGTCGCGACGGAAAAAGAGTTTCCCTTCCCCTGGACTATTAATAAGATATTTTTGGAATGACAACCATCCATCCGACCGCCATAGTTGATCCTGGAGCACAACTTGGTACCGGCACCCGCATCTGGCACTGGACTCACATTTGCGGAGGAGCAAAAATAGGGGAACGCTGCTCATTCGGCCAAAACGTCTACGTCGGTAACGACGTCACTATTGGCAACAACGTCAAAGTACAAAACAACGTCAGCATCTATGATGCAGTAACGCTCGAAGATGACGTCTTCTGCGGCCCCAGCATGGTTTTCACCAACGTCTACAACCCACGTTGTGCCGTAACCCGTAAAGACGAATATCGCCCAACCCTGATAAAAAAAGGCGCCACACTCGGAGCAAACTCCACCATAGTATGTGGCACAACAATAGGTGAATACGCTTTTATAGCAGCCGGAGCACTCATAAATCGCAACGTAAAACCCTATGCTCTAATGGCAGGAGTCCCCGCTAGACAAATCGGCTGGATAAGCCAGTACGGTGAAAAGCTAAACCTCCCCTTAACCGGCAACGCCAAAACAACCTGTCCAAACACAGGTCAACACTACACTCTTACCGATGGTAATTGCCACAAAACAAATACCAAGTAACAACACAATCCCAAGATATTCACAATCTTATAAATCGTTACCAATGGCGCAACGAGCAGATAAACTACGTTTTTAAATTTCTCAGCATTCAGCACTATTTATTTTCATGTTAACCAATTCATCAATTTTAATAACTGGCGGCACCGGCTCCTTCGGTTACACCTTTGTTCCATTAACTCTCGCCAAATACAACCCTCGCCGCCTTGTCATCTACTCCCGCGACGAAATGAAGCAATGGGAAATGGCCAAACTATACGGCAACGACCCAAGAGTTCGTTTCTTTATCGGCGATGTTCGTGACAAAGATCGCTTGGCACGTGCCCTTACCGGTATTGATTATGTCGTTCATGCAGCAGCAACTAAAATCGTTCCTACAGCTGAATACAATCCTTTCGAATGTGTCAAGACTAATGTACTCGGAGCCATGAACCTCATAGATGCCAGCATTGATCATTGTGTTAAGCGTGTTGTTGCTCTTTCAACCGACAAGGCTAGTAGTCCGGTTAATTTGTATGGTGCTACCAAACTAACCTCCGACAAGCTCTTTATAGCTGGAAACTCGTATTCAGGTGGTGCTGATACTCGATTTGCAGTAGTTCGTTACGGCAACGTTATGGGCTCGCGGGGTTCAGTTATTCCTTTCTTTCTTTCCCTTGCTGAAAAAGGTACTTTACCAATTACTGATGAGCGGATGACCCGTTTTATGATTACGCTTGAGCAAGGCGTTGATCTCGTTTGGCATGCCTTCGAGGATATGGTTGGCGGTGAAATCTATGTAAAAAAGATCCCATCCATGACATTGCTTGATATTGCCCGTGCAGTTGCTCCGGATGCTTCCCATGATATTGTGGGCATTCGTCCTGGAGAAAAACTCCATGAGCAAATGATTAGTTTCGAGGATGCTCCGCATACTTATGAATATTCCGAGCATTACAAAATTCTTCCGGCAATTAATAATTGGAGCCATGATCCAGAGCGAATAAATGGAGGTAAACCAGTTTCTCTTGACTTTACCTACTGTTCAGACAATAATACTGAATGGATGAGTATTGTTAACCTACAAGCATGGATTCAAGAGAACCGCGCACATATTGGCAAAATATGACCACAATGATTCCCTACGGACGACAGGATATTAACCAGGCGGACATCGATGCAGTCATTGAAGTGTTGCGCTCAGATTTTTTAACACAGGGCCCTGTAGTTCCTGCATTTGAAAATGCTGTTGCAACATATTGCGGAACAAAGCATGCTATAGCCGTTAATAGTGCCACAAGTGCGCTGCATATTGCATGTTTAGCATTGGGTCTAAAGAAAGGTGATGTCGTTTGGACCACCCCGATAACTTTTGTGGCAAGTGCTAACTGCGCATTGTATTGCGGGGCAAGTGTTGATTTTGTTGATATTGATCCTAAATCCTACAACATCAGTGTTGATTGCTTAAAAGAAAAACTTGTAAAGGCAGGAATAGCAGGCATCTTGCCGAAAGTAGTTATTCCTGTGCATTTATGCGGCCAATCCTGCGATATGGCTGCTATACATGCTCTCAGTCAGAAATACGACTTTAAAATTATTGAAGATGCGTCACATGCAATTGGTGGTCGCTACAATAACGAACCCATCGGCAACTGTCACTATTGTGACATCACTGTATTTAGCTTCCATCCGGTCAAGATTATCACAACAGGTGAAGGTGGAATGGCGATTTCTAATGACCATCAATTAGCTAATCGAATGAGATTGCTTCGTAGTCATGGCATTACCACCGATTTAGCCAATATGCATGCTCGGCCTCATCAAGAACTTTGGAATTACCAGCAGATAGATCTTGGGTTTAACTATCGCATGACTGATATTCAAGCTGCTTTGGGATTGAGCCAGATTCAGCGTCTTGACGAATTTGTTGCAAAGCGCAATACTATCGCAAAGCGTTATTACCAGCTTCTATCAGATCTTCCTGTTATTACGCCATGTCAACATCCAGACAGCTACTCCAGCTACCATCTTTATGTTATTCGGTTAAAACTTGGTGAAATCAACAAGACGCATCGACAAGTGTATGACGCATTACGAACGGCGGGAATACTTGTCAATTTGCACTACATACCAGTGTATCGCCAGCCATATTATGAAAAGGCGGGATTCATAGAAGGGTATTGTCAACAGGCAGAGAAATATTATTCAGAGGCTATCAGCATACCAATGTATCCGGGGTTGACGAAAGAAGAACAAAACTATGTGGTAGCTGAATTAGAAAAAGCAATAAGCGAATGAATATTGCTATCATTCCTGCACGTGGAGGAAGTAAACGTATCCCACGCAAGAACATAAAAGAATTCTTTGGTAAACCAATGATCGCCTGGTCGATTGAAGTCGCCAAAACCTCAGGCTTATTTGATCATATTATTGTTTCCACCGATGATAAAGAGATTTCTACTATTGCAAATGATTGGGGCGCAGAGACACCATTTGTTCGACCGGATGAGTTGGCTAACGACTATACAGCAACGGTACACGTGATTGCACATGGAATTCAGGAGTGCCGTAATATAGGGTGGCATTTTGATTATGTGTGCTGCATTTACCCAAGCGCTCCTTTTCTGCAGATTGAAGACCTGAAGGGAACTTTTGCTCTTCTTTCGAAAAGTAATAGTGACTACAGTTTTCCAGTGACCGAATTTCCTTCTGCTATCCAGCGAGCACTAAAACGTAAAGATGGGGGAAAAATGGAGCCTTTTTACCCGGAATATGAACCGACACGCACCCAGGATTTAGAGATAGCTTATCATGATGCTGGCCAGTTTTATTGGGGAAAAGCTAATTCTTGGCTTGACAATCCAAAGATCCATAGTAATGCAGTCGGTTATGTTATACCGAATTGGCGTAGTGTAGATATTGATACCCCTGAAGATTGGCTTCGTGCTGAAGTGATATACAAGCTATTTCAAAATTGAAATGAACATTGCCTTCCGTGTTGATGCTTCGAGCCAAATCGGAACTGGACATTTTATGCGTTGCTTAACGTTAGCCGATGCGTTGAACCAGCGAGGGGCACAGATTCGATTTATAAGCCGTCATTTATTAGAGCACTTGCAGGGTTTGTTGCTGAATAAGGGTTATGAGTTCATGACGCTTGAGAGTCAGGCACATGAAGATTGTGATGACTTGGCTCATTCTCATTGGCTGGGGACTACTCAGCAATACGACGCAGATGAGGCGCTTCAACTCCTCTCAGATAGAATCTGGGATTGGCTGGTTGTTGACAACTACGCACTGGATGCTCGTTGGGAGTCAATACTTCGGCAAACAGTCAAAAATATTTTAGTCATTGACGACATCGCTGACCGTCAGCATGATTGTGATATATTGCTCGATCAGAATTATTATGCGGACAAGGAAACACGTTACACAGGGATGGTTCCTGCAAAGTGCCAACTATTGCTTGGACCGCGTTATGCTCTTCTTCGTGAAGAATTCCGTCAATGGCGTCAGCAGGTTCAGCCTCGCAACGGACCAGTAAAACGAATCCTTATTTTTTTTGGTGGCGTTGATGCCGATAATTTCACAGGATTAACCATTGAAGCACTTGCTGGTCTTGGTCTGCATGGGTTGCATATTGATGTCGTCATAGGTGCACAACATCCTTTTCGCGAACAGATTGAATCGGCGTGTTCAGTATATTTGTTTTGCTGTTATGTACAAACTGATCGAATGGCGGAGTTGATGGCAAAAGCTGACTTTGCTATCGGCGCGGGTGGTTCAGCGACTTGGGAACGCTGTTGTATGGGTTTGCCTTCGATTATATTGATCGTCGCTGATAATCAAAGACAAGCTGTTTTTGATTTAGAACAGGCTGGGGTCGTTATCAATCTCGGGGATGCCAAGTCAGTTTCAATTTTAACAATGAGTGATAAACTCAAAGACCTAATTGAGAATGAAAAACTACGTACACAATTATCGTTATCATCCCTAAAACTTGTGCCATTATCAATGCAACAAAACCTTGTAAACATAATAACTAATTACAATGCTTAATTACGATAATTTCTCAATACGTTCTATTGATAAAAATGATATAGATCGTATTCTACTATGGCGTAATTCTGAAAAAGTAAGCTGTAATATGTATAGCGATCATCAAATATCGCAACAGGAACACGAAGCCTGGTTTGCTCATGCCTTGGTTGATAATACAGCATCCTATTTAATTTTTTTACATTATGAAAGACCAATTGGGTTCATTTCATTTACAAATATTAATGAATTTCATGGGCGTTGCTATTGGGCTTTTTATTTAGGAGAAACTGATGTGCCGCGTGGTGCTGGTTCAGTAATGGAGTTCTTTGCTCTTGATTACGCATTCCAAATTTTGAAAATCAGGAAATTGTGTGGTGAAGTTTTTTCATTTAACTCTGGGGTAATTAAACTTCATGAGAAATTTGGCTTTTCAGTTGAAGGGAAACTTGTTAAGCATTATCTGAAAAAAGGGCAATATGAAGATGTTATAAGTATCGCAAAATTCGCATCTTCATGGCTACATGACCGAGTTGTACTTAAAAATAGAATTTTTGGCAATGCAGAAAATGAGTGATGGTATTGAACATCGATAATCGACTAATAGGACTCGGACATGCACCCTTAATTATTGCCGAAATGTCCGGCAACCATAACCAGTCACTGGAACGGGCACTAGAAATCGTTGAAGCAGCAGCTAAGTCTGGTGCTCATGCCTTGAAAATCCAGACCTATACTCCCGACACAATGACTCTTGATCTGGACGAGCGGGAGTTTCATATCAGCGATCCCAATAGTTTATGGGCTGGCACTTCACTATACAAGCTTTATAGTGCGGCCTATACTCCATGGGAGTGGCATAAGCCAATTTTTGACCGAGCTCGTGAGCTGGGCATGATTGCATTCAGTACTCCGTTCGATGATACAGCAGTCGACTTTCTCGAAAGTCTGGATGTACCATGTTATAAGATAGCCTCGTTTGAGAATACAGACCTGCCGCTGATTCGCCGCGTTGCTGTTACAGGCAAGCCAATGATCATCTCCACAGGTATGGTCAGCATCGCCGAACTGGATGAAACGGTTCGCACTGCTCGCGAGGTAGGATGCAAAGACCTGATTTTGCTCAAGTGCACCAGCACCTACCCAGCTACAGCCGCCAACACTAATATTTTGACCATTCCGCATATGCGTGAACTTTTCGGCTGCGAAGTCGGCTTATCTGACCATACAATGGGTATTGGCGTTTCGGTTGCCAGCGTAGCCCTAGGCGCAACCGTGATCGAGAAACACTTCACCCTTAACCGTGCTGATGGTGGAGTAGATAGCGCTTTCTCAATGGAACCTGCTGAAATGGCGCAACTGGTTGTAGAAACTCAAAGAGCTTGGCATGCCATGGGGCATGTAAGCTATGGTTGCACTGAAGAAGAGAAAAAATCAAAACAGTTTCGTCGATCGCTTTATGTGGTAAAAAAACTCAAAGCAGGTGATGTTCTTACACATGAAAATGTGCGAGCTATCCGTCCCGGGTTGGGGCTGTCAACGAAGTATTTTGATGTGGTGCTAGGGAAAACAGTAAAAAAGGATGTTGAGCGAGGGACAGCTCTAGAATGGCAGTTGTTACAGTAGAAATATAAATTCAGTAAGCTTCAACAGATGGAGGGTTTAGGTGAGTAGATTAACGGAACAAGAAATTCGTCCAGAAAAGTTTATGGCCAAGCAACAGATTGCGGCGTTGACAGATATTGGCAGGCTTTTAACAATGTGTAGTGAATTTGTTCTTGTGGATTGTCCAGCCTGCAGTTCTAATGATCATGTAAAAAAGTTCGACAAGAATGGTATCAAATACGTTGAGTGCAACCGTTGTAAAACATTGTATGTTAACCCAAGACCGAAGGCGAAAGTTCTGGAATGGTTTTATCAAGGCTCTCCAAATTATGCCTATTGGAATGAAGTTATTTTTCCTGCATCTGAAAACGCAAGACTGGAAAAAATCTTTGTTCCAAGGGTCGATCGCTTACTAGATCTTTGCGCTAAGTACGGGGTTAATACGCAAGCGATGATAGAAATTGGAGCAGGGTTTGGTACTTTTTGTACTGAAGTGAAAAGACGTAATGTATTTTCTCGGGTTGTTGCAGTTGAGCCAACTCCTGATCTTGCGAATACTTGTAGAGGGAGGGGACTGGAAGTATTGGAGCTGCCAGTCGAACAGATTCGATTAGAAGGTGATGCATTATTTGATGTAGCAGCAAGTTTTGAGGTACTAGAGCATTTGTTTGCGCCTATAGATTTTATCAAGCATATGGCAAAATTATTAAGACGCAACGGCATTTTGATGTTGACTTGCCCCAATGGGCAAGGTTTTGATATTGAAACCTTAGGAGCCGTAAGTAATACTGTTGATCATGAACACTTGAATTATTTTAATCCGAAGTCATTGGCTGAGTTGCTTGTCCATTGTGGATTTGAAGTTTTAGAAAGTTTTACACCTGGCCAATTGGATGCTGAACTAGTGAGAAATAAAATTCTCAATGGGGAGTTTGATATATCTGAGCAGCCTTTCTTGAAAAAAGTTCTGGTCGATGACTGGGAGCAATTAGGGTTGTCATTTCAGGAGTTTTTGGTGACACAGAAGTTGTCATCAAATATGTGGGTAGTGGCAAGAAAAAAAGCAGCTAAATTTTGATCACTTTATGAAGTATTGTAAACGCTGTCTTCAACCTGATACCCGTCCAAATACAGTTTTTTCTTCGGATGGGATTTGCCCGGCCTGTAAGTATTTTGAGGCGCTTCAGCATGTGGACTGGCAAGAGCGTTTTGAGATACTTCAAGACTTATTATCAAATTATAAAAGAAAAAGAGGTCAGTACCACGACTGCATTATTGGGGTAAGCGGGGGTAAGGATAGCACACGCCAAGCATTATTCCTTCGTGATAAATTAGGCATCAATCCTCTTTTGGTTTCATTGAGTTATCCACCTGAACAGATTACAGAGCGGGGTGTAACAAATATTTCTAATCTAATTAATCTGGGGTTTGATCTTGTTTTAAGTGCCCCCGCACCGCAAACCTGGAGGATTCTTAAGCAGGAAGGATTTAGAAAATTCACAAACTCTTTTCGTTCGACAGAAATGGCTCTTTTTGCTTCTGTTCCACAGATTGCTATAAAATATGGAGTTAACTTGATTTTTTGGGGTGAAAATCCGGGATTGCAACTTGGAGATATGAAGACGTTGGGGCGTACTGGTTATGATGGGAACAGCTTACGCTATATGAATACGCTTTCTAGTGGTCTTGATTGGATGCTTGAATGTGGATTCGATAAATCTGAGTTAGTCTCTTACGTGTTTCCTGAAACGGGAGAATTTGAGAGGCATAATTTGCAAGTCGTTTATCTTGGATGGTTTCTTGGGGATTGGTCACTTGTAAATAATGCCACATATTCATGTGGTAATGGCCTTGAAATACGAACAGATGGGGTTGAGAAAACAGGGGATCTTTACGGAGTAACTGCTTTGGATGAAGACTTTACACCGATTAACCAGCTTATCAAGTATTACAAGTTTGGTTTTGGACGTGTCACTGATTATGTCAATGAAGAGATTCGATTGGGTCGAATCAGTCGTGAAGACGGTATAGCACTTGTTGAGAAATACGACGACGCACAGGATAGCAAGTATATAACTGATTACTGTAACTATTTAGCCATCTCGGTTGGTGATTTTTGGGAAAAGTTAAGAACAACTACAAATAAGTCACTATTTTCGATAGCCAACGATGGCTTAATTCATAGAAAATTTACTGTTGGGGTTGGGTTATGAGGAGTGTAACAGTCGGTATAGTTGATTACGGAATGGGTAATCATGCATCTGTTGCTCAAAGTTTGCGCTATTTAGACTTTAGAGTCAGGATTAGTAATGTACCTTCTGAACTTGATTTTGTGGATGTTATGATACTGCCTGGGGTAGGAGCTTTTCCTACAGCTATGCATACGTTACATGAACGAGGTTTGGTGATATATTTGCAGGAACAAGCTCGTTTGCAGCGGCCGATTCTTGGTATTTGTCTGGGAATGCAACTGCTTTCAAGTGCTTCCTGTGAACATGAGTATACTGTTGGGCTGGATTTAATACCTGGAGAAGTGGTACCTTTTTCTGATCATAGCTGGCACATTGGATGGAATACATTGGAGTGTCAGCTAAATGATCCTATTTTAGTACCAAGCGATCGGCAATCATTTTATTTTAATCATTCTTATCACTACCAGGGCCCTGTAGAGTATCAAAAAGCTATCACACGAAATTCATCCGTATTTGCTGCAGTGATTCGTCGTGGCAGTGTCGTTGGCTTGCAATTTCATCCAGAGAAAAGCCAAACTGCTGGCATGCAATTATTGAAAAATCTGATTACAGGACTTGTCAATGCTTAAGAAACGTCTGATTGGAGTGGTAACGGTCAGAAAGGGCTGGGCAGTTCAGTCTTTTGGTTACAATCGCTACCTGCCTCTTGGTAAGCCAGAGTGTGTGGTGGAGAATCTTGATCGGTGGGGTGCCGATGAAATTTTGGTACAAGTGATTGACCGCTCAATAGAAGGGATTGGACCAGATTATGAATTACTTGAAAAACTTGCAAGCCTTGGCTTGGGTACTCCATTAATCTATGGTGGAGGTATTCATTCGGTAGAGGAAGGCCTAAGGGTCATTCAGTGTGGGGCAGACAGGATGACTGTCGATTCTCTTTTGTATGACGATTTATCGGAGGTTCGGGGTTTGAGCGAACAACTTGGAGCGCAGGCAATTATAGCGTCAATTCCAATGACGATGGGAGCGAATGGATCAGAATTATTTAATTATAAATTTAATACTACGGCACCGTTTACTAAATCGCTTGGTGAGATAATTGATCAAGGGGTAGTTTCGGAGATACTTTTAATTGATTCGTTGCATGAGGGTATGTCGACCAGCTTTGACAATAGTTTGGTCGATTTATTTCCGTTTAAAAAAGTTCCATTGATCGTGTTCGGTGGAATCAGTTGTGCGATGCAGATGACAGAACTTCTTTCGCAGCAAAATGTTGTTGCTGTTGCTGTTGGTAATTTTTTAAACTATCGTGAGCATGCGATTCAAAAATATAAAGAAACATTGGCAAGTGCTGCTCTAAGGCCCTCAATTTATTCGACCGAATATTCATTACTGACTGATGACTGAGATCATATTTTGCAAACGCTGTCTTTATTCTACAGCACACCCTTTAGGACTAACGTTGGACGATGATGGTATTTGCTCTGGTTGTCGTGTCCACGAGGAAAAAAATTATCTGGATTGGCCCCAAAGATGGGAAAAACTAAAGGCATTGGTTGAGCCTTATAAGAACAAAGACGGAACAAATTATGACTGTATTGTTCCCGTAACAGGCGCTCAGGATTCTTATTATATTATTTATTTAGTAAAAGAGAAATTAGGTCTCAATCCGCTATTAGTTACCTACAATAAGTATTACAACACTCCCCTAGGAATTCGTAACTTAGCGAACCTTCGTATTCAGTTTAATTGTGATATTTTATATCAGAACGTTAACCCAATTTCAGTCAAGAAAATTGTTCGTACAACCTTACGCAAGTTTGGCAGTATTTATTGGCCGATTCTTGCTGGGCAAACCGTTTTTCCAGTTCAGACAGCGGTGCGCTACAAAGTACCGCTGATTATTTGGGGAGCACACCAAGGGCTTGAACAGGTAGGAATGTTTTCACACGAGCATGAAGTTGAGATGACACGTCGTTATCGGAAAGATCATGACTTGATGGGATATGAGGCCGATGATTTGCTATCTATCTTTGATACACTTAAGGAAGAGGATATATGGCAATACAGGTATCCTGATGACCGCGACTTAAATACTGTTGGTGTACGTGGTATTTATCTAGGCAATTACGTACGATGGGATCCTAAAGCACAACACGAGCAGATGATGCGTGAATATGATTATAAAACATCACTACTAAATCGAACCTTTGATTGTTATGATTATGTCGACTGTTTTAATTACATGAATCTTCATGATCTCCTAAAATTATATAAGCACGGGTATTCGAAGGTTACGGATCATGCTTCACGAGAAATCCGCTTTGGAAGAATAACTCGCGAACAAGGTCTTGTATTTGTTGAAAAAAATGAAAAAGTGCAAATTAAATATATTGAAGAGTTTTGTGAGTGGTTGGGTGTAAATCCCCGTTCATTACAATTTATGTTGGATCAACACAGAAATCAACGTTATTGGGCGCATATATCACCAAATAACTGGGAATTTAACGGTTTAAGTGTGAGACAAGGTCATAAAGAATATGGGGATTTTGCAGGTACAAATTTTGTTAATTCTTTTATGGTAAACGACATGCTTGAATATGGAAAAGAATCATTATATGTAACAATCGGAAAAGGTTGGCCGTAATCTATCTTGGCTATAAAGTTATTTTACCAGCTTGTTTCTTTTTTTTGCATTATGATGTCCGATACAGATTCATTGGTTTAGATTCATTATGAAGGTTATATCTTCCAATATATTCCGAGAGATTGAGAATAAACTTTCTTATCCTCTTTTTTTAGGAGTCCCACTTGGAGCAACGCTCAATGATCTATTGACAATCAAATTTTTGAATGGTAACGAGAAATGGAACTTGAAAAATTACTGGTTAACCCGGCTACGCATTTTGAGATACTGGTTTTTCCCTAAAATTCTGAAACGCGAATGTTTACATTTGCCTCCGGGAAAAATTCTTATAGCATGGTTAAACGGAACTCCTCGTTTTACAGAACTTGTATTACCTTTGCTTCAAGAGCTCAAAAGAGAGAATTGCCTCGTACTTTACGGAAATCAAAATGTTGTGCCCTTAGTTCCAGACAGTGTGCATTGTATTTCTTGGGATCAAGTGCTTTCATATGTTGAGAAAGATTGGCGTGAAGAGTATAATCGATGTAAATCAGAGTGGGCTTTTCGGATTAAATCTATATGCCGGGAATATAAATTGCCAATGGGAGCTTCTGAAGATTTTGTATGTTCGATGATGATTTCAAGTCAACAAGTTTCTGGTTGTATTGCATTTTTAAAAGAAGCTAAACCAGCGGTGATTGTTACTGATTATGATCGCAATGCACTGTGGTCGTGTTTAGTGCTTGCGGCCAAATTAGTGGGAGTTCCTACGGTCACGCTGGTGCATGGTGTCATTCCACATGATGCATTAGGATTTTCGCCAGCTCTTGCTGATAAAATTATTTGTTGGGGAGAGTTCGAGCATGAAAAGTTGTTGGCTGCTGGCGAACCTCCGGAGAAAATTATAATTGGAGGATGTTCAAGGTTATCGCGTGATTTATCAGTATCCGAATCTATGAATAGTATTATGTCGTCCTTGGATCCTGAGAAACCAGTTGTAATGTTTATGTCATGTCCAGAGTTCCATAGACTGGAACTTGTTGATTCATTTTGTGCTGGTGTTCAAAACCTAGAGTTGTGCACTGGTATTGTGCGACTGCATCCTTCAGAAAAGGCAGAAACCTATGCAGCAATTATGGAGCGATATCCAGAAATAATATTTTTTGAAAGTAATCAGGTATCGCTTGATGATTCATTTGCCTCATCAGATGTTGTCGTGGTAGGCGGTAGCAGCGCAGGAAGCGACGCTTTAGTCAAAAGGCGCCCTTTAGTTGTATTTGATTTTATGACAGTCCCTTCCGGCGATACCGGTAATATAATAAAGTTTGCAGGATGTCCTCATGCTCGGACTCCGGAGGAGCTTACTGAAATTCTTCGCAGAATTCTACTTGAAGAGACATACAGGAGTAATTTATCAAGCATGGCAGAACGTTATGTCGAAAAATTATGCAATGTCTATGGTGGAGATGCTGTGCGCATGACAGCAGATATCGTAAGACAAGTTGTCAATTCTTAGTCTTACCAAACCACTCCAACAGGCATTAACACACAAATATTTACCGGAGATAAAGCATATGGCTTTGTCTAATGTTAAGCTGTTTATTAAACAAATTCTGGCGAGAGTGGCATTATCGCTTGACAGTCAGGCACAATTTTTAGAAATCCTTGACCTCAAACAACGGGGATTACTAGTCATTGGACGGCACACCTATGGTTCACCCAAAGTCTGGATGTATCAAGGCAGTGAGTGTTACGTTACCATAGGGGGCTTCTGTTCGATCGGGCCAGGCGTGCAGATTATCGCCGCAGGAATTCATCCTCCTTCTTGGGTATCGACTTACCCTTTTCGAATAAAGTGGCAGATGACTGGTGCCTATGAAGATGGTATGCCTAAGACAAAAGGAGATATTATTATTGGCTCAGACGTATGGCTTGGAACTGATGTCATTATTCTGTCTGGAGTATCAATTGGTCATGGTGCTATAGTAGCCACTCGATCTGTAGTAACCCATTCCATTCCTCCGTTCGCTATTGTAGCGGGATCGCCGGCTAAAATTGTCAGGTATCGATTTGAAGAAGGTAAAGTAGATTTATTACTTAAAATAGCATGGTGGGATTGGGATGAAGAAAAAATACGAGAAGCGGTTACTCTGCTTTCAAGTGGTAATATTGACATGTTTATTGAACAATACATGAACACCATATAAAAGTTGTTGTAACTGATTTCGATATAACCCAAATAAGTAGGTCCAAGTGAATTACTATTGATGTAAACATTAAACTATCGGGATAAGAAGCAAAACAGCAATTTTTTAATATATCTTATGAATAAGAAAGTTGGAATAGTTGTTCTGAACTACAAAAATTATGAGGATACTATCGCGTGTTTACGTTCGTTAGCAGAGATTACCTACCAAAATACAGAAATAATCGTAGTAGACAATGATTCACAGAATGATTCCCTAGAGTATATTTGCCAAGATCTTATGAGCAGACAGGTGCCTTATTGTGTGGTCGTAGAAGGTTCAATAGATACAAATAATTGTAGTGCTTCAAAAAAAATTATTCTTCTTCAGTCTAACTGCAATCGTGGATATGCCGCAGGAAATAACTTGGGAATACGTTTGGCTTTAGAAAGAAATGCAGATTACATACTCATTTTAAATAACGACACAATTGTAAAAAATGGATTTATGGAGCCGCTTATCCATTATGCGGAAGATCATGATAATGTTGGCATTGTTGGTCCAAAGGTAATAGGCCCCGATGGAAAAATTCAGTTAGTGTGTGCCCGAAGACGTTATACTCCAATTTGTTTATTTTTTGTTGAAGGAATTGGGAATCGTTTATTTAAGAACAGTTACTGGAAGCGAAAGCATACCTATACTGGAGAATATTTTTTTGATTACCCACGTGAAGTAGATGTGCTTTCAGGTTGTTGTATGCTTGTAAAAAGTTCCACATTTTATAAAATAGGTCTACTGGATGAAAACACCTTTTTGTATGCGGAGGAATTTATTATACATGAAAAATTACTTAATATAGGCTTAAAGTGTTTTATTGTTCCAATAAGTGTTATTGTTCATAAACAAGGTCAATCAACAGCAAAAATATCTTCTCACCAGAATAATAAAAGCTGGAATGCAAGTATCAGATATTATTTTACTCAATATCGACATTATAACCGATTTACCGTAGCATTAATATTGCTGTCATGTTGGACCCCAAAAAAATATTTAAGGTCATTGTTAAAATGAAAGGGGGTATGAACATTATATACGATATTGTAGATTAAATGAGAGGTTTTCCCTATAAGTTTGACCGATAAAAGGTTTTAGTTGATTACATGGAATCACGAGGATTTGAATTAGTCAAAGGCAACGAAGCAACCAGTATAGGATGTCATGAACAAGTGTTTCGTAGGCTATATTAATTAAATAATATTATTGCTTTTGTGTGGTATCGCTGGTTTTTTTCATAAAGATAGCTTTCGCTATGAATGGGCAAAGAAGTGCGTCGACCGAATGGCCTCTGCCATTATTCATCGTGGATCTGATGATTTTGGTGAATGGATTGATGGTGAGGCAGGAATAGCGTTTGCCCATCGCCGTCTTTCAATTATTGATCTTTCCCCTGCAGGGCATCAGCCTATGGTTTCACCATCGGGACGTTATATCATTATATTCAATGGTGAGATATACAACCATCTTGAATTACGGAAACGGCTTGTTCATGAGGATATTAGAACAGCATGGCGTGGCCATTCAGATACCGAATCGCTCTTGGCGGCAATTGAGTCCTGGGGTATACTGAAGGCACTGCAGCGCAGTGTGGGCATGTTTGCGTTCGCTCTATGGGATAGGCAGGAACGGAGCCTTACACTTGCCCGAGATCGTATTGGTGAAAAGCCACTTTATTACGGTATGCAGAGCAGCGTCCTGATGTTCGCTTCTGAGTTAAAAGCCATAATGAAGGCTCCTGGTTTTAAAAGTGAGATCGATAAAGATGTATTGGCTCTCTATTTCAAATACAATGCGGTGCCGGAACCATATTGTATTTACAAGGGATTTAGAAAACTTAAGCCGGGTTGTATCCTTACCATTCGAGCTGAGGATATATCTAAAAACATGATGCCTGAGGCCAAATCGTTTTGGTCTTTGCATCAAGCCTATCAGCATGGTTTGGATAACCCTTTCACTGGTACTGACGCAGAGGCAGTTGAAGAGTTTGAGCGTCTATTTCGACGATCTGTTGCAGAGCAGAGCCTTGCTGATGTTCCACTTGGTGCTTTTCTTTCTGGTGGAGTGGACTCATCGGCAGTGGTTGCATTGATGCAGTCGCAGTCAAACAGGGAAGTTAGGACATTTACCATAGGATTTACAGATCAAAAATTTAATGAAGCTGAATATGCCAAAGCTGTGGCAAAGCACTTGGGTACTGAACATAATGAGGTGTATATAACACCAAAGGAGGCGCTGGACGTTATTCCACAACTACCGGATATTTATGATGAACCATTCGCCGACAGTTCTCAGATTCCGACCTATCTTGTCAGCCAGTTGGCGCGTCAGTCTGTTACCGTCAGTCTTTCAGGTGATGGAGGAGATGAGCTCTTCTGTGGCTATACCCGATACTTAAACGCTTCAACCCACTGGAATAAAATCAACAAAATCCCTCACACAATTCGAAAAATACTTTCCGGATCAGCATTATCACTGCTTTCTGATGTTGATGGGAGGAATGAATTTCTGGCGAGAAAAATTAATGCGTTTGGCAAAAAGGATATCGTATCTTTTTATGATGTCATGGTTTCACATTGTCTTGATCATTCCAATTTTATTTCCGATAGCAGGTTGCTTGACTGTACTAAATACAGTAATTGCTTTGGTAGTGGACTTGGGGCACTTATGGTTATAGATATTTTGGGATATCTTCCAACAGACATACTTGTCAAGGTTGATCGTGCAGCGATGCATGTGAGTCTTGAAACGCGAATTCCACTTCTTGATTACCGGATTGTTGAGTTTGCCCAGAGTTTGCCTGAGACTATGAGGATAAAGGGAGGTGAGAGTAAATGGATTTTAAGGCAGTTGCTTTATAAACATGTACCAAGGAATCTTATTGAAAGACCGAAAACAGGTTTTGGTGTACCGATAGCAGATTGGCTCAAAGGTCCGTTGCGGGAATGGGCAGATGACTTGCTCAGCGGGACTTCACTTAATCGGTGTAGTTTACTTAATAAACGTATAATTTCAAAAAAATGGACCGAACATAAATCTGGTATCAGAGACTGGAGTGGTCAACTCTGGATAGTACTTATGTTTATGGCTTGGTTTAACCGATATAGGATTGCCAACAATGGTTAATAATAAAAGGAAAATAGCTAGGGTCGCTCTTTATCTATTCGTTTTTTCGCTCAATTTCGAAATTTTTAACCTTTTGGGTGACTTCGGGAACCTTTCCATAGGTCGATTGACCGGATTAATATATATTGGAACTTTACTTTTAATAGGAACTAAGTTTAAATTAAATCGGTTTCACAATTTGCTCTATACTCTCATAACTTTTTTTGTGATAATATCTATTTCAAGTATGCTTCATTTGAATGAAATATCATACACAATATTTGATATTTCATTGTTCCAAAATGGTGTGCTTTTTTTTGTACTTTTGATTCATGAACGCAACGATCAAGGTGTTTTGGAAAAAAGCCTCTATTCATTATCTTTAGGTTCACTGATCTTTTGCGTTTTATATTTAATGGGAATCGGTATTAACTATAATCAAGGTGGACGATTAAGCATATTCGGTGATAATCCTAACGGAATCGGTATACGTATGGTAGTCTCAATGACGTTTTTGATTTATTATGGGATTCTATCCAGTATGAGATTATCCTTAAAAAGAGTTGCCTTGATATTGCCAATTCCTATTATGTTTTTTATTCTGCTGGAAACAGGTTCACGCGTTTCAGTTATTTCATTTGTTCTTTTGACAGTTATTATGCTAATACTCTATTTTTTAGTAGATCCGATAAAAAGGTTTGTACCGTCTATGATATTTTTTGGTTTGGTCTTAGGTTTAATGATTCCGTTTATTTTGTCTAACGAACTGATTTTATATCGATTATTAGCTTCCAAAGAAGGTGATCTAGCGGGTAGAGATATTATATGGCAATTTTACATCGAGTACATCTTGAAAAGCCCATTAATTGGTTATGGATATTCTGGCTTTGCAAAGATTGCTAACTTGAATAATGGGGGTAGTCCTCATAATGTGTTTATCGAGGTTTTACTCTATGGTGGATTGTTTGCTTTGCTTCCTTTTGTGTGGTTTAATGGACAGGTATTTTTTAATGGCTTGCGAATGTACGTAATGAAAAAGGAATACTTAGGACTGCTTTTGTTCATCCCTTATATAGGTATGATAATAAGCGGCCAATCGCTTATTAATAAACTTATGTGGTTTATTTTGGCGTTCAACTGCATTTCATTATGTAAACAAAGTAGTAGTGGAAAAATAAATATTACGCATTACCCTCCTCGAAAGAAATTTAAATAATGTGCTTTGGTTTGGCCCTCAACGTATTGAGAGATATTTTTTTGTTTTCTTTTTCTCGTATTCCCAATGAAGGTGCTTTGTTTTATTGATTCTCTTGGTTCAGGCGGCGCACAACGCCAGCTTGTGACGTTGGCGGTTGGGTTGAAGAAACGAGGACACGAGATTCGTTTTCTGGTTTATCATCAAGATGATCATTTTATTCCTCTTTTACAGGCAGTTGATATTCCTTGGGATGTTATTCCTCATTGTTCATATATACAAAGGGTATTGGCTGTTCGACGGATTTTTCGAAAGGGTTGGCAGGACGTTGTCCTGGCCTTTTTAGAGGCTCCATGTTTTTATGCTGAACTGGCATTCATTCCCAAACCTCGATGGGGTTTAGTAGTGGGTGAGCGATTTGCAAATCCAGGAATTAACAAAGGGGTGGGGCTATGGTTGCGATACTTTCATCGCTTTGCAGATGCTGTTGTTTGTAATTCTTACACAAACCAGCTAATGCTCGATGCTACGTTTCCTTTTCTTAGAAATAAGTTGTGTACAGTCTATAATACCTTAGATTTCAATCTTTTCCGGTCATCTTCACCTGAACCTCATACAACTACAAGTGATAGCTCATCTGTATTTCGCATCGTTATTGCCGCAAGTTATGATGAAAGAAAAAACATGATGAATGTTGCTAAAGCCCTAAACTGTCTTAAAGAAAAGAAAATTTCAATCGTGGTCGATTGGTTTGGCAACACAAGTGCTGATCCGGCTGCGTTTAAACAAGTCGAATGTTTTATCTCCGAAAACGGATTGGGAAATTTACTACACCTTCATCCTGCCACACGGGATATTGCTAGCGAATTCAAAAGTGCAGATGCAGTGGGTCTTTTTTCCTTTATCGAAGGACTCCCTAATGTGATTTGTGAAGGAATGGCCTGCGGTAAACCTATCCTGCTGAGCAATGTGTGTGATTCTAGTAATCTAGTACAGGAAGGAAAGAATGGTTTTTTGTGTGATCCGACTTCCCCTCAAGATATTGCAAAAATAATACATCGACTTTTTTCGCTGAGTTATTTTGATAGGCATAATATGGGGTTGGAATCTACAAGGATTGCTAAATATCTTTTTGACGAAGAGATAGTAATCGGGAGATACGAGAATATTCTGACAAGGGCAGCAAATCACGAACCAATGCGACCAAATTGGAGTTGGCCAGACCTTATACCGGAATCTGCGTTAAAGACAGTTCGGCGATGGGCGGCTAATATAAAGTATATGAAATGAATATTTTGGTTAACGGGATAATTTAAGTATGTGTGGGTTTACCGGGGTATATGATCCTTCAGAGAATTCAGAGATTTTGAAAGAATGTGTCCGACGTATGACAGCAACGCTGATCCATCGAGGTCCAGATGGTGGGGGTATCCATTCAAAGGATGGTATTGCTTTAGGGCATCGCCGTCTCAGCATTCTTGATCTTTCTTCGTCAGGCTCTCAGCCTATGACTTTAGGTGATAACGGCCCGACCATCGTCTTTAACGGTGAGGTTTACAATTTTGCTGAACTTAGAAATGAATTACAGTGTCGAGGTCGCTTTTTCAAGGGCCACTCCGACACGGAAGTAATGCTGCAGGTATATGCTGAATGGGGTTTGTCCGGACTCCGAAGATTTGATGGGATTTTTGCGTTTGCACTCTGGGATCCATTAGTACAGCGCCTTGTCCTCATGCGCGACCGATTTGGTGTTAAACCTTTGTTTATATATCAGAATGGTAATCGCCTTGTTTTTGGCTCTGAAATTAAGGCATTGTTTGCTTCTGGTACTATTGATAAGAGCATTAATGATCAAGCGCTTACAGAGTATCTTTGGTATGGCAATTCCTATGAAGATCGTACCATTTATCGGAATGTTAAGTCTTTGTTACCAGGGCATTGGTTAATTGCTGAAAGTGGAAAGATACGCATTGAACCATGGTGGCAGATAGAGGAATGGCTACAAACGGATTGCCTCATTCCTGATGAAAATAAAGCAGCAATTGCTGTTCGAGATGCACTGGATTCTGCTGTCAAGCGCCAGCTGGTAGCCGATGTTCCAGTAGGTCTTTTTCTTAGTGGAGGAATCGATTCGTCAGCGATCGCAGCTTCTGTTATGCATTTACAGAATAAACCACTTGCTAGTTATTCCGTTGGGTTTGATTTCGAGCAGGGGATTAGTGAATTACCAAAAGCTAGAAGGGTCGCTGCACATTTTGGCCTTGATCACCATGAGTTTCAGGTTTGTGGCACTAACCTAGAAGATGTTTTGCGCAGCCTAGTTCGTAGTCATGATCAGCCATTCGCTGATGCCGCCAATATTCCACTATATTTATTAGCTCGCCAGATAGGAGGCGGGATTAAAGTGGTACTTCAGGGAGATGGTGGGGATGAGATGTTTGCAGGTTATCGTCGTTATGCTATGCTGCGTAATGTAGCCTATTGGCAAATGTGGCCTAAAATTTTTACCCCCCTGCCGGGAGCTTGTTTCGGAAATATTGGAAAACGCTTTATGCGTATGGCAAACGCTATTGGAGCTTCCGATCCAGCCATTCGTATGGCATTGTTGTTAACCACAGAAACATTGCAGGAATCTCCTTTGTCGTTTTTCAAGAAGGATATTCAAAATTATCTTGTATCCAACACGGATCCGTTTTTAGCTTATAAACGTTGTGCAAATCGCTTTCGTGATGCTGACCCTGTACAGCAAATGTTGTTAACAGACATTACTCTTCTGCTTCCATCGGTATATCTGGAAAAAGTAGATCGAGCAACCATGGCTTTTGGTATTGAAGTACGAGTTCCGTTCTTAGATGAAAACCTAGCTCGTCTTGCAGTTAAATTACCTGCTAAATGGAAAGTTGATGGTTCACAGAAGAAAATTGTTTTACGCAATGCTATGCGTGGTCGAGTACCGGATGATATACTTGATGGTCCAAAAACTGGCTTTAATGTTCCTTTTGCGTATTGGTTAAAAACTTCGCTTTATAACTTTGTCTGTGAGGTGGTTCTTGATCAACAGTTTCTCAACCGATTAGGCTTTGACTCTGACAAACTTGAGAAGGCTTTGAGAGAACACCGCTCTGGAACTCGTGAACGTGGATTTACATTATGGAAGCTTTTTCAATTAGCATTGTGGGCTATGGAATTCCCAGGCTAAATTGTCAATCAAAAAGAACTGAGCGGTGCTGATCTTCAGTCATACTTGATGTTATAGCGAGGCTGACGCCATTGAATCAAGTCTTTCTGTGTGGATAATTGTACATAGAAATCAATTGATTGGCGGGTTACGTTATACAACAGAGAAATGTCGTTCGGGAAATGATGTAAACGTTTTTTTTAAAAAAAATAAATAAATAATGCGTGTTCTCTGGACACACAACTTTGATCCTTCAATAACCAACAGCGGTTGTTTTATGTACACAGCTGCTAATGGATTAAGGGAGCTTGGGGTAGACATCCATTTGGAATATCTCGGCAATTTGCGTTCGCCGATACGTATTGCAGCAAAACGAAAATATATTCGTTCTATAGCTGAAAAGTTCGATATAGTACATGCACAGTATGGTTCTGCTTGTGCTTTAGTAACAACTGCTATTAAAAATCGTCCTATTGTTTTAACTATTCGGGGAAGCGATTGGAAAACGTATAGCTCGCCAATGAGGTATAGTTTCTATCATTCCCACATAGCTCATTGGATGACACGAGTCAGTCTTTCACATTATAATGCGATAATATCTGTCTCAGAAAGATTACAAAATAGTCTTCTTCCTTTTGCAGCTCATGCTCTTTTTTTAGTATTACCGTCACCAATTGATCTTGACAAATGGCCAATTTATCAATCAAAAAAAAATAATAAAGATGTTAAACGGGTGTTATTTACAAGCTTAAGTCTTTTAAATGATGTAAAGCGTTATAACCTTTGCAAAGAAGTAATAAAATTAGCAAATAACTGTATGAGCGGTGTTGTATTAGTGACAGCAAATAATATTTCTTATGATAAAATGCCAGCATTTATATCTTCATGTGATCTTATTATATGTACATCTGAATCAGAGGGATGGCCAAATTCAATCAAAGAAGCATTAGCATGTAATATACCTTTTGTATCTACAGATGTCAGTGATCTTGCAAAAATTGCAGCGCTTGAACCTTCATGTCGGGTTTGCAAACCAGATGCTCGCGTGTTAGCAAAAAATTTATGTGAAGTATTGCAAATGCAATTCTATAGAAATCTTCGACAGTATGTAGAACCTATGGATATAAAAAATTCAAGCAAAAAACTTTTATCTTTTTATAAAACGATTTTAAATAGTTAACTTTTTATTATAATTTTGGAAATGTTGACTTTTGAAATAATAAATCTGATATTTTAATAAATAATTTATAAAGGTTAAATAGAAGTGAAGTCACTAACGGTTTGGATATTACAGACGGGTGAACCGTTACATATTGACAAGGGTAATCCTCGGCCAATGCGAGCAATGAACTTAGCAAATGTGTTAGTAAATAAAGGTCATAAAGTTATTATTTGGAGTTCAGCTTTTTATCATACTGAAAAAAGGCAAAGAAGTCTTGAGTATGTGAGTATAAATGTGTCACTTAGTCTTGAGATTAGATTAATTCCAAGTCCTGGGTATAAACATCATATTGGGGTTAGTCGGTTATGGGATCACTTTATTATTGCAAACAATTTGAAGAAAATATTGTATCATGAATCTTCTGCGCCTGATGTCGCTTTTATTGGCTATCCACCTATTGAGGTTGCGGCGGTTATGGTTAGTTGGTTAGCTGAACAAAAAGTACCTTGTATATTGGATATTAAAGATCAGTGGCCCAATATATTTGTCGACGCATTTCCTAAATCTATACGATTCCTTGGCAGAATAGGTTCAGCACCTTATTATCATACAGCAAAATATGCAATGCGTGAGGCTACCTGTCTCTCTGCTATGGCAGATAGTTTTTTATCATGGGCTCTTGATTTTTCTGGTAGACAACGAAATGCAAAGGATAGAGTCTTTCCATTAACTTCCCCTGACGATAAAGTGACTTTTGAAGAGCTTGAAGATGCAAACTTATGGCTAAATAAAAAGGGAATTATTAATAATGGAAAGCCTCGTCTTTGTTTTATAGGAACCCATTCAAGAGCATTTGACTTTAATCCTGTTTTAGAAGCAGCACAGTATTTTGCTGATGAGGAAAATCCATGTGAATTTGTAATATGTGGGGATGGTGAATGTTCTCCTATTTGGCGAAAAATGATGAAAAATTTGCCAAATGTTATTTTTACCGGATGGGTCAATCAGTCACAAATTAAAGCTTTGACTAGTATATCTCTTGGCGCTATTGCACCATATAAATGTACTGATGATTTTGTGATGAGTATTCCGAATAAGATAATTGATGCTTTATGTGTTGGCATACCAGTTATTACACCACTAACAGGTGAAGTAGCTAAATTGATCGATCAATATAATATCGGTTTGCGATATGATACGGACTCAGGCAAAACTCTCATCCAATGCATCGAAATATTGATATCAAAACCTGTGCAGAGTCAGATTATGTCAAATAATGCATTGAAACTTTATAAAGATACTTTTTCTTTTAATAAAGTATATGGTGAACTGGTGAAACATCTTGAAATATTAAGTCAATTGAATATTGTTGATTATTAAATTTTAGACACTTTAATTTACCTGTATTTATAGTTAAATAATATTCATCATAAAATAATTCAATCCATGACACTTGCGGGGATTTGTATATTTATTATACGTTAAAGCTCTGTGGGATATGTTAGCAGAAGCTTTGCTTCGTGAAAAAAAAATATTCACAGCAGTTCAAAAATATTCTAATACCACAAATCTCTGCTTAGAGGATTCTTTATTAATTTTTTTATTTATTATGAAAAATAAAATAATAGCATTTGTTTTTTATATATTAAATACAATTAAAAAACGTGGAATAAAATTTATATTTATTTATTTTAAAGAAGCAATATTATTTGACATAATCAATGGTACAAATACACATTTTCGTGTTAAAAAAAATGAAGGCATTGGTGTTGCACAGAATGTATATAATGATGGGATTCTTTATGTTGCATCTTTTACTTCAGTAATCGTGAAAACCATTTCTATATCTCAAAAAATATTAGGGAATCTTTTCTATGATTCGCAATTTATAGATCTTGGATGTGGTAAAGGAAAAACATTATTGGTATATTATAAGTATTATAAAAATATTATTACTTATCCAGCTACTGGTATTGAATATGACAATATATTATGTCGTATAGCACAAAAAAATATTGTTAAAATGGATTATTCAAAAGAAAAAATAGCAGTGTACTGTGACAGTGCAATAAATTTTGAAAAATACTGTAAATCAGAATATTACATAGTATATTTATACAATCCATTTATTGGAGATACTCTGTTATCTGTTTTATCTAAATTAAATAAGTATCCGCATTTATTGATTTATGTTGATCCTGTTGAAATAAATATTCTTAAAAATTATAATTATTATATACATTCAAGATACAAAGGAGTTTATAATGCTGATACCTGGGTTGTTGCTATAAGCGAGAAATTACAAAATATTATTAAGTTTAAAAATACTTCAATATAGTATTTTAATATTATATATAAACTTGCAAATATTTAAGCAATGTTGAATTTATCAACAAAATTGTTATTTATATAAAGCAAATTAATTAATATTTTACCTAAGTTGAGCGATAAGTAATAATCCGGACAGTTCAGATAGCCATAAAATGCAATAATATGATAGCGATAGCTGAACTGATCAGAAATTATTATCCGGACATTGAGAAATGCAGGTTTTCTGCCTGAATCATCTGGCATGTATCCGATCGATACTGTATTAACACTCTTTTTGATCTTACCGAGCGTACCTCTCCCATAAAAAACGAGGCTCATTATCCCATCAAAACTGGTTTTTTAACCGGTCATTACCGGTGCACTCTGACAAGCTGCAAACAGACGATCGAGCTGTAAGCGTTCATAAGTAGCTCTTGGTACTTTCATAATCAGTTTTCCTGCATGGCGGACAATCTTGCCTGCCGTATCAATGAGCTGACG
>Ga0214197_1000062_pt1 | contig 53293 bp, 53 predicted proteins | sample TroBogEpilimnion_16_FD_153035 | JGI IMG/M metagenome (GOLD analysis project Ga0214197, IMG submission 153035) | Freshwater microbial communities from Trout Bog Lake, WI - 09SEP2008 epilimnion | ecosystem: Environmental > Aquatic > Freshwater > Lake > Epilimnion/Euphotic zone | place: Trout Bog... | reverse complement strand
AGTATCGGCAATACAAATTGCGGGTAAATTTGCTGGGCACTTCTCTTTCTTGCTGACTAATGCAGCGCCTGCACCACTCTTAGCGACATCCGCCAGGAAATCGTGTGCATCAAAACGTTCGCCAGCCAAAGCGACGAATAATTCACCTAAGTCAATTTGACGACTATCTGTTCCAACCCTAGAGAGCATTAAGGTTTTTGCTGCCTCTACTGTGACATTAAGCAAAGTACTTCCAGGCAACATTGCGTGTACTTGGGCGAGCGTTGTCATTGCAGACATCAGACCAAACCTCCAGCGGCCAGACGAATATGCTCTTGATCAGAAAAATCATAACTTTTACCGCTAATTTCTTGCGAAGTTTCATGACCCTTACCAGCTACCAACACAACATCTTGGGCATTTGCATGACGAACTGCCGCCATAATTGCTGAAGCACGGTCAACAATCATCTGCACTTTTTCTGATGAGTTCATACCACTACGAATCATTTCTATAATTTGCTGAGGATCTTCTGATCTTGGGTTATCGCTGGTGATGATGACTTGGTCAGCACATTTCTCAGCTACTGCGCCCATTTGTGGGCGCTTACCGCTATCGCGATCTCCGCCACAACCAAATACGCACCACAACATTCCGCCACGCTGCTCCGCAATTGGGCGTAAAGCCTGCAAAGTCTTTTGCAATGCATCTGGAGTGTGTGCGTAATCGACGACTGCTAAAGGACCAGCTAACTTTGGGTTATGTCCAAGGGGAATGAGTTCCATACGACCAAGCACTGGCTGTAATTGACTTACTCGCTTACTTGCCTCATCACCAGTAAGCCCCTGTGTGAGCAACACCGTCCAAACGGCGAGCGCATTACTTAAATTAAATTCACCCAACAAAGGAATATGCAAGGAATTTGCACCTACCCCTTCATAAGTAAATGCAGAATCATATCCAGAGCTATTGAAAGCATTACCTACTGCATAAATGCGCTGCAGACGATCGCCAAATTTTTCAAAGCCTTTAAAGGCGGATTGATTTAATGCGTATGCCCAAACCTTAATTTCATCCTTAGCCAGTAGATTCATAACTAGCTCACGACCAAAAGGATCATCCAAGTTAATGACAGCATGCTCAAGGCCCGGCTGACTAAACAGACTCGCCTTTGCTTCTGCGTAGTTCGCCATACTACCGTGATAGTCCAAATGATCTTGCGTGAGGTTGGTGAAGACTGCGCAATTGATCCATGTTCCAGAAATGCGGTATTGATGAAGCGCATGGGAAGACACTTCCATTGCAATTTGTTTTGCGCCAGCATCTAATAACTCTTTTAACTGAGTCTGTAGTTTGGGTGCATCTGGAGTGGTGTATCCCGTCTTTTCTAAAGCACTAGGAAAGCCAGTACCCAAGGTACCCAATACTGCTGTGCGATGGTTAGGCTGATCTAGGGCTTTAGCTAACCACTGGGTAATGCTGGTTTTACCATTCGTACCGGTAACACCAATTATTTGTAATTGCTTACTTGGTTCGCCATACCATTGAGCGCAGAGTTTGCCAGCTTTTTCTGCAAGCTTTTCAACTGGAATACATTGAGCATGATCCAAGTAACGAGCATCTACTCCGGCAGGATCAAATACCACTACTGCTGCTCCATTTTGTAAAGCAGCATCAATAAATTGACGGCCATCACGCAATGCATTGCCGTGTCCGACTGGATATGCAAAAAAGATATCCCCAGGTTGGATCTGACGACTATCTGCACTCACCTTTGCAGATGGGTTTACTAAGGTTTGTAAGTGGTCAATCAAATGATTGGGGTCCAGATTCATCGTCACCCTCATCTTTTTGAAACCACATGCTGCGTCTGTACACTGGCCGTATGGATTTCTGCAGGGCCCTTGTCATCAAGAGCCGTTTGCTTTCCATTGCTATCAGGCAAGACATTTAATGTGCGTAAAGTTTCTCCAACTATCGCCGAAAAAACTGGCGCCGCAACATCACCACCGTAATAACTTCCGCCAGTAGGCTCATCTATCATTACTGCCACTGATATACGTGGTGCACTAATAGGAGCAATACCAGCAAAATATGCCAAGTATTTATTTCCGTATCCCTTACCCACTAACTTATGGGCCGTACCAGTCTTGCCGCCGACACGATAGCCGTCTGCCTGTGCTTTAACGGCCGTACCACCTGGCTGAGTAACTGTCTCTAACATTTGGCGCATATCAAGCGCTGTCTTTGCCGAAATCACTCTTGTGCCAGGCTTAAATTCTGGACTGCGCTCAATTGTGATTGGCACCAACTCCCCATCACGAGCAAAAATGGTGTAAGCCCGAGCCACCTGAAATAAGGAACCTGAAAGTCCGTAGCCAAATGCAATACGAGCCTGATCACTGGCTACCCACTTCTCGTATGGATGTAGCGTACCAGCGACTGCCCCACGAAAACCAATCTTTGGAGCTTGACCGAACCCTACTGCGCTATACATATCCCACATTTCTTCCGGAGAGAGATAGTTCATCGCAATCTTTGCCGCACCAATATTGCTAGACTTTTGAATAACTTGGGCTATTGTTAATACACCATTTGGATGCGTATCGGTAATTGGTTTTTTCCCAACCAAATAACTCGCTCCAATCGTCATGCTGGTGCTTGGTGTGATAGAACCCTTCTCAAGAGCAGCAGACACAGTAAAAGGTTTGATAGTAGAGCCCGGTTCAAACATATCGGTTAATGCTCGATTACGTAATTGCTCGCCCGTGAGATATCTGCGGTCATTTGGGTTGTAGCTTGGGAAATTTGCAAGCGCCAAAATCTCGCCTGTTTGCGTATCAATAACCACTGCGCTACCAGCTTTTGCATGATGATCTTCAACTGCATTCTTTACAGCGTTATAGGCAATGTATTGAATTTTGCTGTCTACAGAGAGTTGTAGGTCTTTACCGTTTTGAGGCAAGCGATCAATGCCCACCTCTTCGACTACACGCCCCAAGCGATCCACAACTACTCGACGTTGTCCAGCGTGACCGGCTAACTGATCTTCCCTGGAGTATTCGATACCCTCTTGACCAATATCATTCACATTAGTAAAGCCAACAACGTGAGCCATTGCTTCGCCTTCAGGATAAAAGCGGCGATATTCATTGTTCAGGCCGATGCCAGGAATCTCTAGCTGTTTAATCTGTTGGGCAACTTCTGGATCAACTTGGCGCTTCAAGAAAATTTGTTTGCGCTCTTCCTTTAACTTTCTACGCAAATCAGACTCGCTAATTTGTAACAAGCTGGCGAGCTTTTGGACTTTATCGGTAGCTAAGTCATCTGGGACAGTATCGTTATAGGCAATAACAGACTTGGCCTCAAGACTGGTAGCAATGACCTGGCCATTGCGATCTAAAATTTTTCCACGACTTGCAGGTAACTCCAACTCACGCTGTGTACCACGCACACCCTTGGCTTCATAGAATGCATTACCTGGACCCTGAATCCAGAATGCACGTAATAGCAACATCATGAAGACAAAGAACAAAAGGAATAGCATTAAGCGCGACCGCCACATTGGCAAGCGCAAGACTAAATTCGGCGTTGTAGAAAACCCAACCGGCCTCATTGAGCCTCCTTCAAGTACAAAGTACGTTCGGGAGAAATTGGCACCATGCGCAATTGGTTGCGCGCTACATCACGAATACGTGCAGACTTAGAGAGATTGCGTTGTTCATACTCTAGACGTAACCAGTCCTGATTCAACTTGCGCTCCTCAATCTGAGCACGCTCTTGGGCAACAAATAATTTACGGGCACGCTGCTGTGCAGCTACAAGCGATAGAGCACATATTAATAACAGGGCCAATAAGGTCAAGGTGGCACGATTCATACCAATGCCCTCATTCGCTTTTCTGCTACTCGCATAATCGCTGAACGTGCACGAGGATTTTCTGCAACCTCTAAATCACTAGGCTTAACACGGCCAATAATTTCAAGTGCACTTTGTGGCAAATCTTTTTCACGTACAGGCAGGCCCCGAGGAATTTCAACTTTTGCATGTGCTTGCAAAAATTGCTTAACAATACGATCTTCCAGTGAGTGAAAACTAATAACTGCCAACCTGGCGCCTGGCTTTAATAATCCCAGCGCCGCTTTAAGGCCTAGCTCTAAATCTTCCAATTCACGATTGATAAAAATACGGAGCGCTTGAAAGGTTCTTGTGGCCGGGTCTTGCCCTACTTCACGGGTGCGCACTACGCTAGCAACCAAACTGGCCAATTGCATAGTTGTTTTTGGGGGCAATCCTTCTTCTCGCTTAGCCACAATAGCTTTAGCGATTTGAAATGCAAAACGCTCTTCTCCGTAAGTCTTAATCACGTGCGTGATTTCCTCCTGGGGCGCTTGCTCTAACCACTCTGCTGCTGTTTGACCTTGATCCGTATTCATCCGCATATCGAGCGGGCCATCGCGACGAAATGAAAATCCCCGATGAGCTTCGTCCACCTGCGGCGAGCTGATACCAAGGTCCAACAAAATTCCATCGACTGATTCTGCTTGTGCGTACTGATCCATTTGCGCAAAACTGTCGTGCACAATCGATAAACGTGGATCGTTGATTTTTTCTGCTACGGCTATCGCATCCAAATCTTTGTCGAAGGAAATCATGCGCGCAGAAGTCGGCAACTCTTTGAGCAGGGCCTGTGTATGGCCACCACGCCCAAAGGTTCCATCGATGACTAAAATATTTTTTGCCGCGTTTTGATTCTGAATGAGCGGGCCATTGGTTAGCGCCGTCACCGCCTCGGCCAGTAACACTGGGCGATGAGTTATGTTCATAGCACCCTGTCATCAAAAATTAAATTGCTTGAGTGCTTCAGGCATGCCTTGCGCAATCGCAGCCTGTTCTTTTGCAGCGTATGTTGCCGCATCCCACAACTCCAAGTGACTACCCATACCAAGCAAGATCACTGTTTTTTCTATTCCTGCTGCAGCACGTAATTCTGGACTCACCAAAACACGGCCTGCACTATCAAGATCCATCTCCGCTGCATTGCCAAGAAAAATTCTGCGCCACCAATGGGCGTCCATTGGGAGTTGCGCAACTCTGGCTCGAAAGCTCTCCCACTCAGGTCTTGGGAACAATAAAAGGCAGCCATCAGGGTGTTTTGTCAGTGTGACTCGCCCCTCACCCTGAACTAACAGGGCGTCACGATGCTTTGCCGGAATCGACATCCGACCTTTTGCATCTAAATTGAGAGCTGACGCACCTTGAAACACCATTTACCCCACTTTTTCACACTTCCTCCCACTTTAGAGGATCGCAATAGGAGGGTCAAGTGTTTTTGGGTATTTTTTTGGGAATTTCTCTAGTGTTTACAAACACTTAGCGTCATGTGTTCACAAAATGGTGATAATAAAATAGCTACTTGAAACAATGGCTTGGAAAATACACTTAAGAATAGATCTTAGCTATAGGGCCAGATAATGGGTAAATATACTGTATTTAAAACCAGTATTTACAGAAATAAAACCAAAAAATATTTACATATCTTCAGGAAACTATCAAAAGCTTAGATTTTGTAAGCAGTACTCGTCATCACCTTAGATAAGCCCTTCATCACTTTCTGAATTGGCTCTGGCAATGTCACTCCCCCTGCATGCAAAGCTGCTCGTCCATGCTCTATTTCATCGATACGCATTTGATCAACAATGGCTCGCGAACGATGGTCTTCTTGCGGCAATTTTTCTAGATGACTCTCAAGATGATTTTCAACTTGCTTTTCTGTTTCTGCAACAAAGCCTAAGCTCCACTTGTCACCCGCTAGGCCCGCAGCCAATCCAATTGCAAAAGAACCTGCATACCATAATGGATTGAGATAACTGGTATGAGAGCCCAGCTCTTGAAGGCGTGTTTCACACCATGCTAGGTGATCCATTTCTTCTTGGCCAGAGTGCTCCAACATCTCTTGAATTTGTGCATTTCTAGCGACCAATTTTTGAGACTGATAAAGCGCTTGCGCGCACACTTCGCCAACGTGATTAACACGCATCAATCCAGCAGCATGATTACGTTCCGCTGCATCTAAAGAGTCATTTGATGATGTCGAGCCTGGCGTTGGTCTTGTAGCATTTGCCCCGCCAACAACAGATCGAAGCGCAGTATCAAACTCAGTGATGAGACGATCAATGGGTGACATAAGAACTAAAAAAGGCCTAAACCAAAACCTCAGATTTACAGCTTTGCTTGGTCTTTAAGCCCAGCTCAGCTAAGAGCTCACGGTCTTGTTCTGCCTCGGGATTACCGGTAGTGAGTAGTTGCTCACCATAGAAAATTGAATTGGCGCCAGCTAAGAAGCACATGGCTTGTACGGCTCTTCCGAGCTCTTGTCGACCAGCAGATAAACGTACACGTGCTTTTGGCATCGTGATGCGTGCAACTGCAATTGTTCTCACAAATTCAAGGGGATCTAAAGGCTTTTGATCTGCTAATGGAGTGCCAGCAACAGGCACCAAATGATTGATCGGAACAGATTCAGGATAAGGACTTAAGTTTGCTAAGCGCGCCAAAAATGCTGCTCGTTGTTCGCGTGATTCACCCATGCCAACAATTCCACCACAGCAAACCGACATGCCTGCTGAGCGAACATTAGAAATCGTATCCAAACGATCTTGATATCCACGGGTAGAAATTACTGAGCGATAAAAATCTTCACTGGTATCAAGATTGTGGTTATAAAAATCTAAGCCTGCATCCGATAAGGCCTGCGCCTGATCCGCTTCTAGCATTCCTAATGTTGCACAAGTCTCTAGACCCAGAGCTTTAACACCCTTAATCATGGCGGTGACTTTTTCAATATCACGGTCCTTAGGTTCGCGCCATGCAGCACCCATACAGAAACGGTTAGAGCCTGCTGCTTTAGCTGCTTTCGCAGCCTCTAAAACCTCTTCGAGACCCATTAACTTCTCGGCCTTGACATCTGTGTCATACCGAGCAGCTTGAGGACAATATCCACAGTCTTCAGGGCACCCACCGGTCTTGATAGACAACAAAGTAGCTAGCTCGACATCACCCTCAGGGAAATTCAGCTTATGGGAATCTTGGGCCTTGAGCATGAGCTCATTGAAAGGAAGGGCAAATAGAGCCTCAATCTGAGATACGGTCCACTCACCAGAGGCATCCACCTCTTTGCGCAAATTAGCCTTAGATTTGACTAAGGTAAGGGGTTTTTCAGTGGTTTGGGCGTCCAACATAGGCAAATTCCAGAAAATAAGTGAATTCAAGGCATAAACATAACAGATACACGCCGAAATTAGGAAAAACTAGTGGTCAAATATCAAACATGAAGGTTATTTCTGATCTAAATCAACCCACCCTCGTTGATCGCAGCTTGGCTGCCGTTTGGCACCCCTGTACTCAGATGAAACACCATGAATCACTCCCCTTGATTGCCATAGCTAAAGGCAAGGGTGCCTGGCTATACGATGAACAGGGAAATGCACTACTTGATTGCATCAGCTCTTGGTGGACAAATCTATTTGGCCACTCCAATGAGCGCATCAATCAAGCTATTACAGCTCAACTAGACCAAATTGAGCATGTGATGCTCGCTGGATTTACACATGCGCCAGTAGTTCAACTCTCTGAAAAACTCTCTGCCCTTACCAATGGAAATCTAGGGCATGTGTTTTATGCATCAGATGGTGCTTCTGCAGTTGAGATCGCCTTGAAAATGAGTCATCACTTTTGGCAACTCCACAACAAACCCAAGAAGAAAAAGTTTGTTTGTCTTGAAAATGGCTATCACGGTGAAACACTTGGTGCGCTTGCAGTAACTGACGTTGCAATTTTTCGTGAAGCCTACGGATCCCTCTTACAAGATGTTCATACAGTAATGTCACCCGATGCACGCAATGCTGAAAATGGTGAAAGCGCAGAAGATGTTGCAAGACGAACAGCCGGCGAACTTGAGAAGCTATTTATCAGAGAGCATGAACAGATTGCCGCGATGATTGTTGAGCCCTTAGTTCAGTGCGCTGGTCAAATGGCAATGTATTCACCTGTCTATTTGCGCCTGGTAAGGGAGCTATGCACTCGTTATGAAATCCACCTTATTGCCGATGAGATTGCAGTGGGATGCGGGCGCAGCGGCAAGTTCTTTGCCTGTGAACACGCTGAAATCTGGCCTGATTTTCTGACGCTCTCTAAAGGAATTAGTGGCGGCTATCTACCCCTCTCCCTTTGCATGACTACTGACAAAATTTATCGCACGTTTTATAGCGATCAAACCAAGCAAGGTTTTTTGCATTCACATTCATATACTGGCAATCCGCTTGCTTGCGCAGCGGCATTAGCTTGTCTAGATATTTTTGAAACAGAAAATATTCTTGAAAAAAATATTGCTCGCTCACAAGATTTAAAACATGCATTTGCATGGGCAGGAACGGATTCTCGTATTGAACACCTGCGTCAACAAGGGATGATTCTTGCGTTTGATGTCAGACAATCCGCATTAAGAAATGCCAGCGCATTTCCTCGTGAGATGTTTTCCAAGAGTTTGGATGAAGGCATTTTGATTCGCCCGATTGGCAATACGATTTATGTCATGCCTCCATATATTTTGTCTATGCAAGAGACCGAAAAAATGGGGCAAGCTGTACAAAGTGCATTGAATCAGGTTTTACATGACTAAGTCTTTCAGCGCACTCAAACTAGCAGAAGACCAAATTGCAGATTTAGACTTGCAATTACTCAAGCGCAAGCTACGCGTTACCCAATCCCCTTGCGACACTAAGGCCTTAGTGGAGAATCGTGAGCTAAAAGCATTTTGTAGCAATGATTACTTAGGCCTTGCCAGTCATCCCGAGATTGCCAGTGCCCTAGCTGAGGGTGCGAGAAAATATGGGGCTGGAAGCGGCGCTTCGCACCTTATCAGTGGTCATAGTATTGCGCACGAGCTACTGGAAAAACGTTTAGCCTCTTTTCAGAGTTCTCACATCCCAAATGCTCAAGCGCTATTTTTTAGCACTGGTTACCTTGCAAACTTAACTGCGATTACTGGTTTGACTAGGCTAGCGCCAAAAAGCAATGCCAGCCTCTATTCAGCGAAACTCAATCATGCCTCTCTCATAGATGGCATACGCTTAGCGAGCGCCCAAACTAATGCAACAGTGACACTCTTTGATCACAAGCAACTAGAGTCATTAGTTGAAGCGTTAAAACAAGATACCAAACCTTTAAAACTGATTGTGATTGACGGTGTTTTCAGTATGGATGGCGATGTAGCCCCCATTAAAGAATTGCTTGCGATTGCCGAACAATACGATGCACTGCTCCTAATTGATGATGCCCATGGCTTTGGCGTCTTAGGCGAACGAGGACATGGGTTATTAGAACAAGAAAATATTTACTCTAATCGAATCATCTACATTGGTACTTTGGGTAAAGCAGCTGGAGTAAGTGGCGCCTTTATCTGCGCCCAAAACGCTTTCATTGAGTGGCTGATACAAAAGGGGCGTCCTTATATTTACAGTACTGCGACACCCCCTGCTATTGCACATGCCCTACTTAAAAGTCTGGACATTATTGAATCTAATGAAGGCAAGAAACGTCGCACCCAATTAAAGAGCTTGATTGATATCTGGCAAAAAGAAATGAGCTTCTCAAGCTGGGAAAAATTTTCCTCAAACACACCCATTCAACCAGTCATTTTGGGTAGTAATGCCAATGCCTTGTTAGCAGCTAAATTACTTGATGAGGCGGGGTATTGGATTCCGGCGATTCGGCCGCCCACCGTCCCTGTCGGAAGCTCTCGTTTACGCATTACTTTGTCAGCAAATCATAGCGAAGAGGATCTGCGAGGACTCATCGCAATACTGCAGTCAATTGAAGAACTAGCAATGAAGAATGTGTACAATGAGTAAAACCTCTGGATTTTTTGTTACCGGAACAGATACTGAAGTTGGCAAAACTTTAGTCAGCGGTGCCTTGATTCTCAAACTTCGAGAACAAGGTAAACAAGCGCTTGGTTTTAAGCCTGTGGTTGCTGGTACTTACCACAGCAAAGATGGTCAATCACTCAACGAAGATTTAGAAACTCTACGTATTGCCTCAAATTTAGCCCCTGGACAATTGAATTTATGTCCTTATGTTTTAGATAACCCTGCAGCACCTCACTTAGTGGCTAAAGCCAAAAGTCTTCGCCTTGAACTAAGCAACATGCTGCTAGCCTATGACGCTATTCTTAGAGAAAGTGATGATGTTGTAGTCGAAGGCGCGGGTGGTTTTTTAACCCCCATCAATGAACAAGAAAATTTGGGTGACTTTGCGCAAGAAATTAACTTACCTGTCATTCTGGTTGTGGGTATGAAATTAGGCTGCATTAATCATGCGCTTCTCACAATAGAGGCCCTGAAAATGCGCAAGCTAAAAATTGCTGGCTGGATCGGAAATGCCCTGTCGCAAGAGATGCCCTTACTGACGGAAAACATTCAGACGCTTCAATCTAAAATTGCTGCACCTTTTTTAGGTCTCATTCCTGAGCTAACGCAGGCACTTAAAAAGTCCGAAAACAGTCCTTATTCACTTGAAGCACTTCAATTTGCTGCAAAGCACATTCAACTACCTAGTAATAACACTTAATTCATCACTGTAATTCCCCTGTAAACGCCAACTAGAGTGCGTCTCAGGTTACTTTCAGATAAGATGAAGGTATGCATTTACTTCCAGAAATTATTGAATCCACAGAAGCGATCCAAGATATTCGACGCAATATTCATGCTCATCCTGAATTGCGTTTCGAAGAAAACCGTACAGCTGATTTAGTTGCGGAAGCACTATCAAGCTGGGGGGTCTCTGTTTTTCGTGGCATGGGTAAAACGGGAGTTGTTGGTCGCCTAGATGGAGATTTAGGACCAGGCAAGATGATTGGCTTGCGGGCTGACATGGATGCACTACCACTTCAAGAACACAATAACTTCGCACACGCATCACTTAATCCAGGAAAAATGCATGCTTGCGGGCATGATGGTCACACCGCAATGCTCTTGGGAGCTGCGCAGTATTTATCAAATAATCGTGACTTCAAGGGTACGGTGATTTTTATTTTTCAACCAGCTGAAGAAGGTGGTGCTGGCGCTCGCGAAATGATTAAAGATGGCCTCTTCACACAGTTTCCTTGCGATGCCGTATTTGGGCTCCATAACTGGCCAGGCTTAGGAGAGGGTCATTTTGGTGTGACAGCAGGCCCGATGATGGCATCGAGCAATGCTTTTGAAATCACCATTACCGGTAGAGGTGGTCACGCCGCCCTTCCCCACAACAGTGCTGATCCCGTATTAACTGGAGCACAAGTGGTGCTGGCACTGCAGAGCATCATTACACGCAATAAGCGCCCCGTAGATGCAGCTGTTCTATCTGTTACTCAATTTCATGCGGGGGAGACCAGCAATGTTATCCCCGATAGCGCTTTTATTGGCGGCACCGTACGTACATTTACGCTTGAAGTATTAGACTTGATTGAGCAACGCTTAAGAGAAATTGCCCATAGTGTTACCAGTGCATTTGATTGCCAAGCGGAAATTCGCTTTTCCAGAAACTATCCACCATTAATCAATCATGAAATTGAAGTTGAATTTGCCAGTGAAGTAATGAGTGAATTAGTTGGCAAGCAAAATGTTGACACCTCTATTGATCCAACTATGGGTGCGGAAGACTTTGCATTCATGTTGCTTGAAAAGCCTGGTTGTTATGTCTTTTTAGGCAATGGGGATGGAGATCATCGCTCGGTAGGTCACGGTATGGGGCCATGCCACCTACACAACCCCTCCTATGACTTCAATGACGCCTTGATACCGGTAGGCGTGAGCTACTGGGTCAAACTAGCTCAACGCTACCTAGAAAAAAATTAGGCAAATTAAGAGTTCGTAAATTTGGCAGGGCGTTTTTCTATAAACGCTGCCATACCCTCTTTTTGATCATTTGTAGCAAAGCAAGCATGAAACAAACGACGCTCGAAATGAATTCCTTCTGAAAGCGTAGTTTCGTAAGCGGTATTTACCGCTTCTTTTGTCATCATGGCAGTCAGTAAAGGCATATCTGCAATGTCCTTAGCAATTGCTTTTACTTCCTTCAATAAATCTGCCTTTGGAAATATTCGCGCCACCAAGCCTGCGCGCTCTGCTTCTACAGCATCCATCATGCGGCCCGTTAAAGCCAAATCCATTGCCTTCGCTTTCGATACTGCACGTGGCAAACGTTGGGTGCCTCCCGCTCCGGGAATAATGCCTAACTTTATTTCTGGTTGCGCAAACTTTGCGTTATCAGCCGCCATGATGGTGTCACACATCATTGCCAACTCACAGCCACCACCCAACGCATATCCTGACACCGCAGCAATCACGGGCTTACGAACTTGCCGCATATGCTCCCAATTGCGAGAAATAAAATTATGACGATATACATCTTGCAAGCTACGCTTTGCCATTGATGCTATGTCAGCGCCTGCTGCAAATGCTTTCTCACTGCCAGTAACGATGATGCAACCAATATTGTCATCAGCATCAAACGCTAGCAAGGCTGCACCGAGCTCATCCATTAATTCATCATTAAGCGCATTGAGCACCTCAGGACGATTCAAAGTGATAGTGGCAACCTTGCCCTCAACTTCAGTCAAAATTGTTTTGTAGCTCATAGATTTCTTTCTAATGTGTCGTTCATTAACGGGGCAGCAATAGCCACATCTTGCCATTTTGTTTCATGCGCCCGGCCATTTCCCCGGCAGCCTCACCTGATCCCCAATAGTAATCAGCTCTGACACCCCCCACAATGGCCTTGCCAGTATCTTGCGCCATTACGAGTTTCTGTAATGGCTGAGTACTTAATGGCTTAGTTGTAGCTAAAAATACTGGGGCGCCCAAGGGCATTGCCTGTAGATCAATCGCAATACTGCGCTCAGCAGTCAAGGGCACGCCTAGTGCACCATTAGGACCTAAATCTGCCTCCATATTACCCGGCAGCTCTTTAAAAAATACAAAGCGAGGGTTGGCATTGAGCATCTCGTTGACGCGATCGGGATTACGCCTTGCCCATTGCGAAATACCTTGCATCGTAGCTTCACTGCGGGTGATCTCTTTATGATCTAGAAGCCACTGAGCAAATGATTTAAATGGTTGATCATTAGTTCCCGCAAAGCCTAAACGCATTACGCGCCCATCTTCAAGGCGAATTTTTCCTGAGCCTTGTATTTGCATAAATGCAGCAGCTACAGGGTCTTGCACCCAGGCGATTTCAGACCCTTTCAACATGCCCGAAGCCATTAAGTCAGCTCGAGTTGGGCCTGGGTTCGGTTTTATTTTTTTCCAAGCGCCTGGATAAGCGTAAAGCGGTACGCTGTAAACGCTTGTACGCATTAATGATCCATTCATCACAGGCTCGTAATAACCAGTGACCAGCCCTGTCTCACTTCCAGAGTTATTTCGAATTTCATATGCCTGAAAATAATTCTCAAAATATCGGCGAATAGCCTGCTCATCACGGCCTGAGAGGCTGGTAGCCTGCGCGCAGACCTGACGCCAATTCACTTCGCTACTACGCCTACGCAAGGCATCGCAACTCTTGAGCCACGCTGGCCATGCTTGGGTTAGATCATCCTCCTGCCAACCAGGTAGCGCCTGCCATGAGACGGCACTAAAACCGGCAATCGATGAGCTATAGGTAGAAGGTGCAGCGCCCGAGCTATTAGATCGATACCCTGTTCCGCGCGTGGGAGGAGTGGAACAGGCAACAAGCAAGCTGGCAAAGACAATAGCGAATACACTTACTTGAAACAATTTAAATTTAGAAATCATGATTACCAATTTACTCGATGAATACCCAATGCTACTGTTTGTCATTGAAGGCGCTATTGCCTTGGGGCTCTTATTGTTTATTGTCTTGTGGACCGGTAAAGGCAAAAAATAATTTCCAGCGCTTAGTCCACCATGCTTAGTGCAGCGTGCGCGGCATGACCAAGGCAAATTCTGGAATTGGGGCCTGAAAGAACTGCGCCTCTTCCGTGACACAAAAATACTCACCACGCATCGTGCCAGCCGGCGTTGGGAGGGTAGCCCAACTGGTGTACTCAAAATGCTCCCCGGAGCGCAATAGGGGCTGCTGTCCAACCACCCCCAGACCTTTTACCTCTTGGACATCGTTATCCCCATCCGTAATGAACCAATGGCGGGCAATCAGCTGAATGCTGGCCGATCCTGTATTGCGGATCGTTACCGTATAGGCAAAGGCAAATTGGCGATTATCTGGGTCAGATTGGTCTGGAAGATACTGGGTCTTAACCGTAATGCTGATTTCATAGGGGTTCATGCTCGAATTCTGCTCCATCCTAAGGTCAACTGCAAGCTAGAATCTAGGGATGGAAAGCCAAAAAACACCATCAAATCGTCAATTTTTGATTGCCCCCTCTATTTTGTCAGCTGACTTTGCCTGTTTAGGCAAGGAAGTACAGGATGTTTTAGTAGCCGGCGCAGACTGGATTCACTTCGATGTGATGGATAACCATTACGTCCCTAATCTCACAATTGGCCCCTTGGTTTGTGAGGCCATTCGCCCTTACGCGAGTAAAGACGGAAAACCTGCCGTCATCGATGTTCACTTAATGATTGAACCGGTGGATCGCATCGTTCCTGACTTTGCAAAAGCTGGCGCTAATCTCATTAGCTTTCATCCAGAGGCGAGTCCTCACGTGAATCGCACATTAAATTTAATTCGTGATCAAGGCTGTCAAGCCGGGTTAGTTTTTAATCCAGCAACCCCACTTGATCATTTAGATCACACTCTTGAGTTGCTTGATTTAGTTCTGCTGATGTCTGTCAATCCTGGCTTTGGTGGTCAATCATTTATTCCTAGCACCTTGCAAAAGATTGCTCAAGTACGCGCCCGCTTAGATCGCTATGAAGCTGAAACTGGCCGTCATATTCGTCTTGAAGTTGATGGTGGAATTAAGGTCGATAACATTGCACAAGTTGCTCAAGCAGGTGCAGATACTTTTGTTGCAGGCTCGGCTATTTTCGGAAAAGAAAATTACGCTCAAGTCATTGACGCAATGCGCACAGAATTGGGAAGGTCAGGAAAAGCCTAATGCAGCGCGAAGAATTTAATGCACTAGCCAAACAAGGTTTCAATCGCATTCCTTTAGTGAAAGAGGTATTGGCCGATTTAGAAACCCCGCTGTCCCTCTATGTGAAGTTAAGTCAAGCTTTTGGCAAAAAAAATACCTACCTTTTGGAATCAGTTCTTGGAGGCGAGCGGTTTGGGCGCTTCTCCTTTATTGGCCTGCCCGCCAGAACCATTATTCGTACCGTAGGGACTCCTACCAACCCCATCAATGAAGTGGTAACGGATGAAAAAGTAGTTGAGACTAATAACGATAATCCGCTCGACTTTGTAGATGCTTACTTCAAGCGTTTTAAGGTTGCAGTTGAGTCTGGTCTACCGCGTTTTTGTGGTGGCTTAGCTGGTTATTTTGGCTACGATACCGTTCGCTATATCGAATCGCGTCTTGCTAAACATGATTTACCAGATGAACTAGGTGTACCTGATATTCAGCTCATGCTCACTGAAGAGTTAGCCGTCATTGATAACGTTGCAGGCAAAATTTATTTTATTGTCTATGCTGATCCAAGTATCTCTGATGGCTTTGAAAAAGCGCAGGCACGCTTAAAAGAATTACTCACCTGCCTTAGTAAACCAGTCAGCATGCCGCCTTCATTGGCTAGCACTAAGACAGAGCTGATTCGTAAATTTAAATCAGTAGATTTTGAGGATGCAGTTCGCAGAACCAAGGAATACATTTTGGCTGGCGATTGTATGCAGGTAGTCATTGGGCAGCGCATTAGCAAGCCGTTTACTGATTCACCGCTCGCCTTATACCGAGCTTTGCGATCTTTGAATCCATCTCCCTATATGTACTTCTATGATTTTGGCGACCTACAGATTGTGGGCTCCTCCCCAGAAATCTTAGTGCGCCAAGAAAAACGGGCTGCTGAGAAAATTGTGACTATTCGTCCGCTGGCTGGCACGCGTCCCCGCGGTAGCAACCCAGAGGAAGATGAGCGTCTAGCTAAAGAACTCTTAGCAGACCCGAAAGAGATTGCTGAACACGTGATGCTGATTGACCTTGCCCGTAATGATGTAGGGCGCATCGCTAAAACAGGATCTGTCAAAGTGACTGACTCAATGTCCATTGAGAAATACTCTCACGTGCAGCACATCGTGAGTTCAGTAGAGGGCGATCTTTTAGATAATATGAGCAATATGGACGTGCTACGCGCCACCTTCCCTGCAGGAACCCTCTCCGGAGCCCCAAAAATTCGGGCAATGGAAATCATTGATGAGATGGAAATTGTGAAGCGTGGCGTCTATGGTGGTGCAGTAGGCTACCTCTCTTTCTCAGGCGACATGGATGTGGCGATTGCAATTCGCACTGGTGTAATTCGTAATGGCATATTGCACTCTCAGGCTGGTGCTGGTGTTGTTGCAGACTCAGATCCGACAGCAGAATGGAAGGAGACTGAGGTAAAAGCACGTGCAGTCTTAACCGCAGCTGAGTTAGTACAAGGAGGACTCGATGCTCCTAATGATTGATAACTACGACTCCTTTACCTATAACCTCGTGCAATACTTTGCAGAACTAGGTGAAGAGGTCAAAGTATTCCGAAATGATGAAATTACAGTTGCAGAAATTGCAAAATTGAATCCTGCGCGCATTTGCATTTCACCAGGTCCATGTAGCCCAGCTGAAGCAGGAATTTCTGTAGCAACTATTAAACAATATGCTGGCAAGATTCCAATCCTAGGAGTGTGTCTTGGACATCAGGCTATTGGTGAGGCCTTTGGCGGTAAAGTCATTCGAGCCCAGAAAGTGATGCATGGCAAGACAGATAGCATTCATCACACTGGCGTCGGCGTATTTAAAAGCTTGCCTGACCCATTTAAGGTTACGCGCTATCACTCTCTAGCCATTGAGAAAAGCTCTTTGCCAGATTGCTTGGAAGTCACTGCGACCTCCTCTGATGGTGAAATCATGGGCGTGCGCCATAAAGAGCTGGCAGTTGAAGGTGTTCAGTTCCACCCCGAATCGATTCTCTCCGAGCATGGCCATGCCTTACTCAGGAATTTTTTACAAAATAAGTAGTCAAGCTACCTAAAGCCACATGTCAATCACTCCTCAAGAAGCGCTACAGCGCTGCATAGAACATCGCGAACTCTTTCATGATGAAATGACAGCTATGATGCGCCTCATCATGAGCGGTGAAATGTCGCCTGAATTGGTAGCAGGTCTCTTGGTGGCATTGCGCACCAAGAAAGAAACTGTTGGCGAAATCGCAGCTGCCGCACAAGTGATGCGTGAGTTCGCAACCTCCGTAGACGTCGAAGACCGTACTCATTTAGTTGATGTAGTGGGTACCGGTGGCGATGGCGCCCATACTTTTAATATCTCTACTGCAGCGATGTTTGTTGCTGCAGCAGCTGGCGCAAAAATTGCCAAACATGGTAATCGCAGCGTTAGCAGCAAGTCCGGAAGTGCTGACGTACTGGAAGCGTTAGGCGTCAATCTTGCGCTTTCTGCAGAACAAGTTGCCCAGTGCATCTCTACAGTGGGTGCTGGCTTCATGTTTGCCCCTAACCACCACCCGGCAATGAAAAATGTTGTGCCTATACGCAAGCAACTGGGTGTACGCACTATTTTTAATATCTTGGGGCCACTAACCAATCCGGCTGACGCTAAACGTATTTTGATGGGCGTATTTCATCCTGATTTAGTTGGTATTCAGGCCCGTGTATTACAAGCGCTAGGCATGGAGCATGCCTTAGTGGTTTATGGACGTGACGGCCTCGATGAAATTTCGCTCGAAGGCTCCACGCTTGTTGGGGAACTCAAGGACGGCGCTGTTCGTGAGTATGAAATTCATCCGAAAGACTTTGGTTTAAATACTGCCCCGACCATCAGCTTTAAGGTTGCCAATGCAGAAGAATCCAAGCAGATTGTTTTAGATGTGATTGATAACAAGCCCAGCGCTGCAAGTGACATTGTCTGTTTAAATGCAGGCGCTACCCTATACGTAGCAGGCGTAACCCCTGATATTGCCAGCGGTATTGCTAAGGCTAAAGCAGCTATTGCATCTGGGGCTGCCCGTCAAAAATTAAACGCCTTTGTCACTGCAACACAATCTAAATAAATCACCATACATGAGCGATATTCTCAAAAAAATTGTTGCAACCAAAAAGATTGAAATTGCGCATAACCTGAAACAACTTTCTCTTGCAAATCAACGTGAGAACGCACAAGCAAACAATCAAGATCCCGCTCTAAAGCCGAGAGGCTTCATTCGCTCGATTGAGCAAAAAATTGCGGAAGGTAAACCGGGCGTTATTACCGAAATCAAAAAAGCTAGTCCAAGTAAGGGCATTCTGCGCGAGAATTTCATTCCCGCAGAAATTGCACGGTCTTATGAAAAACATGGCGCTGCTTGCTTATCGGTTCTAACTGACGTCGATTACTTTCAAGGTAGCAATACCTACCTGCAACAAGCACGTGCTGCTTGCAGTATTCCTGTTTTACGTAAAGACTTCACCATAGACCCTTATCAAATCTATGAAGCGCGTGCCATTGGTGCGGATGCAATTTTATTAATCGTAGCCTGCCTAGAGCTCAATCAAATGAAAGAGCTTGAGGCTTGTGCTCACGAACTGGGCCTAGATGTATTGGTAGAAGTACATGATGGTGCTGAGTTAGAGCAAGCACTCGAACTCAAAACATCATTACTAGGCATTAATAATCGTAATCTCAAGACGTTTGAGGTGACATTGCAAACAACTCTTTCACTTCTATCTGCGGTGCCAAACAATAAAACTTTGGTTACCGAATCTGGAATATTGAATCGTGCCGATGTTCAACTCATGCGAGACAATCAGATCAATGCGTTCCTAGTTGGTGAGGCGTTCATGCGCTCTGCTGACCCTGGTGCCGCTCTTGGTCAGCTGTTTTTCTAAAGTAATTTGAAATTTACCAATAAAAAAGCTCTTGAAAAAGAGCTTTTTTATTGAGTTGCTAGCGAATGTTTGCTTTATTAAACGTTAAATAAGAAATTCAACACATCCCCATCCTTCACTACATACTCTTTGCCTTCGGCGCGCATCTTGCCAGCTTCTTTAGCGCCTGACTCACCCTTAAATTGAATGAAGTCATCATAAGAAATGGTTTGCGCACGAATAAAGCCGCGCTCAAAGTCTGTATGAATTACACCGGCTGCCTGTGGAGCTGTATCACCTTGGTGGATAGTCCAAGCACGAACCTCTTTTACACCTGCAGTGAAATAAGTATGCAAGCCTAGTAAGGCGTAACCCGCTCTAATCACGCGATCTAATCCTGGTTCAGCCATCCCTAGATCGGCCAAGAATTCTGTTTTATCAGCATCATCTAAATCTGCAATTTCCGCTTCAATGGCGGCACATACTGCAACTACAGGGGCATTCTCTTTGGCAGCATGCTGCTTAACTGCATCAAGATGAGGATTATTTTCAAAACCATCTTCTTTAACGTTAGCTACGTACATTGCAGGCTTGGCAGTAATTAAGCAAAGGGGCTTAATTAGTAATTTTTCATCGTCACTTAAATTTAAGCTTCGCACTGGTAGTGCTGAATCTAGATGGGCTTGCACTTTAGTCAAGACCGCAACTAAGGCAGCAGCCTCTTTATCGTTTCCAGACTTTGCGGCCTTGCTAGAACGATTGAGCGTTTTCTCAACTGTCGCTAAATCCGATAAAGCCAACTCGGTGTCAATAACACCAATATCTGCAATAGGATCAATCCTCCCAGCAACGTGGATCACGTTCGGATCCTCAAAACAGCGCACCACATGGGTAATTGCGTCCGTTTCCCGAATATTGGCTAGGAATTGGTTTCCAAGCCCCTCTCCTTTGGAGGCGCCAGCTACCAAGCCCGCAATATCGACAAATTCGACTGCAGCTGGCAGGATGCGCTCAGGCCTCACAATCTCAGCCAAGGCGGCTAGACGGGGGTCAGGAACCTCAACAACGCCCACATTAGGCTCGATCGTGCAGAAAGGATAGTTTTCCGCTGCGATCCCAGCCTTGGTAAGCGCATTAAAGAGGGTAGATTTGCCGACGTTAGGCAGGCCGACGATGCCACATTTCAAAGACATAACGATATTGTAAAGGGGCTGGTTTCGATATCATCGAGTTATGGCAGAAGCTCATTCAAACCCCCGATCCATAAACCCCAGAAATCCCTCGCAAACTCGTCCTGTAGATGTCGTTGTTGTAGGGGGAGGCATAGTTGGCAAGGCTTGCGCGCTTGGTTTAGCCCAGCTAGGCTTAAACACGGTTGAGATCGCCCCCGATTTAGGTCTGGCAGTTCCTAACCCTCAAGGCTATCAATGGGGTCAAAGAATTTATGCTTTTTCACCAAGTACCCAAAAACTACTGGCCCATTTGCAAATTTGGGATGCTCTTGACCACGGCCGTCTTCAGGCGGTGCGAGACATGCGTATCTATGGGGATCGCGGCGAAAAAAATGATCAGCTCCATCTATCTGCATTCGAGGCTGGCACACCTCAACTTGCGTGGATTGGAGAGTCGAATTTAATTGAACATACACTTGACCAAGCTGCACGCTTCCAAAATAAATTGGAGCGTATTGCCGATGCTGTTGAAAAAATTGATATTGATGCCAATGGAAATACTCTGCACTTAAAAAGTGGTGGCGCTATTCACGCGCAGCTTGTGATTGCTGCTGATGGTGCGAACTCACCAATCCGCGATTCGATTGGGGTTTCTTTTAGCGAAGAGAGTTATTCACAAAGCGCAGTAGTAGCTAACTGGATGTGTACTTACCCTCACCTTGAAACTGCCTTCCAGTGGTTTCTGCCAGGCGGAGATATTGTTGCAATGCTCCCTTTACCAAACAAGCAAGTCTCGATGGTATGGTCAACTTCGACTGAGCATGCAGCAGAACTATTAAAGCTTAATCAGTCGCAGTGGTTAGACCGCTTCTCATCTATTGCCAATGGCGCAATAGAAAAGCAACTTGGCGAGCTCACACTGAACTCGACTCCCGCTGCATTTCCTTTAAGAAAAATTCGAGCTGCTCGCTTCATTGGTCCCGAGGCTAACCCAAAGGTTGCACTGATTGGGGATGCGGCCCATGTAATGCATCCTTTAGCAGGGCAAGGCCTGAACTTGGGCCTTCGAGATGTGGCTGTGTTACTCAATATCTTGAGTAAGCGTGAATCCTTTCGCTCATTAAGTGATCTCGCCTTATTGCGCCGCTATGAACGCCAGCGACAAGGTGACACTAGTGCACTTTTATGGGTCACTGATAATCTGAAGAAATTATTTTCAGGCGGTAGCAACACAGAAAAACAGTTGCGTAATTGGGGGCTTGGACTGGTTAATAAAAGCCACTTCATTAAACAGCGCCTTATTGAACGGGCATTAGGAGAAATTGATTTTGACTAAATTTTTATCGGCAGCCTCATTTGTTGTTGGATTACTCTGCACTACCCTTCTTTTTACAGAAGTCGCGCAAGCGCAAGTAGATCAACAACTCAAATTAGATATACAGAAAAAATTAGGTGGTAGCGCAAAAGTACGCAGCGTTACTCCGGCGCCGGTATCGGGGCTATATGAGGTGCTAGTTGGCAATGAAATTTTCTACACCGATAGTTCAGCAAAATACTTATTTCAAGGCGAAATTATTGAGCTTGCTACCGGTAAAAACATGACTGAACAAAGGCAGGCAGATCTCAACCGAATTAAATGGAGCGACCTTAATCAAGCTAATGCTTTCAAGACTGTCCGTGGCAATGGCAATCGTCAATTAGCCATCTTTTCTGATCCGAACTGCGGCTACTGCAAGCGCCTCGAGAAATCGCTTCAGCAATTGGATAATGTCACCATTTATACCTATCTCATCCCCATACTGTCTGCTGACTCAAGCCTCAAAGCGAAACAAATTTGGTGCTCCTCCGATCCCAATAAAACCTATATTGATTGGATGGTCAACGGTGTAGCCCCTAGCGGAAAAACTGACTGCAGCACTCCCTTAGATAAAAACCTAGCATTTGCAAAAAGCTATGGCATTACTGGCACCCCTACTCTCTTTTTTACTGACGGTAGCCGCTTTCCTGGCGCCGCTCAGATCACCGATATTGAAAAGAAATTTGCCTCACTGAAATAAGTCTATGAACACTACAGACCTGCCAGCAATCCAATACACCGTATGGCCTGCAGACTTGCATGGTCATCGCTTTGAAGTAAAGCTGCATATTGCCAATCCAGATCCTAAGGGGCAGATTGTTCAAATGCCGGCGTGGATACCTGGCAGCTATCTGATTCGTGACTTTTCAAAACAGATTGAAAAGATTGAGGCCTTTACTGCAGGATCAACAAAGAAAAAAATTGCTTTAGATCGAATTGATAACGATCACTGGCAACTACCGCCAATAGAAGGTGGCGTGGAAATCCTCACAACAATTTATGCTTTTGATAACTCTGTGCGTGCGGCCTATCTCGATACTGAGCGCGCATTCTTTAATGCAACTAGTCTTTGCCTCATCGTTAAGGGTCAAGAAGATCTTCCATGCTCCCTAGCAATTACTGCGCCAGAAACGGCATACTCAGATCACTGGGCAGTGCAAACTAGTCTAAGAGTAGTCAAAACAGACACGCGCGGTTTTGGATTTTATCTTGCTCAAAACTATGATGACCTCATTGACCATCCAGTAGCAATGGGGGAGTTTCAGGTGGTGCGCTGGACATCAAACCATACGGCGCACAGCATGGCAGTTCAAGGATGTCTGCATCCAATCGATGCAGCACGTTTAGCCGCTGACTTACAGGCTATTTGTTCTTGCACCATCAACCTTTTTGAACCTAAAACAAAACAGGCGCCATTTACCAGCTATCTCTTCTTAGTGAATACCGTTTTAAATGGATATGGTGGTCTTGAACACCGCAATAGCACCGCATTGCTGTGCCGTCGCGATCAAATTCCACAGAAAAATATCCCTTTAGATGAATCTAGCTATCGCGAATTCTTAGGCTTATGTAGCCATGAGTATTTCCACGCATGGTTGGTAAAGCGTATTCAACCAAAGGCTTTCCAGCCATATGATCTAGGCAATAGAAATCACACACGCTTGCTATGGATCTTTGAAGGTTTCACCAGTTACTACGATGATCTACAACTCTTGCGCAGCAAACGGATTGATTTGAGCGCCTATCTCAAATTACTTGCTGATAATTGGAATGGTGTCTTGCGTGGGCCAGGAAGATTAAAGCAGAGCATAGCTGATAGCTCTTTTGATGCCTGGACCAAGTATTACCAAGCGGATGAAAATACTCCCAATGCAGTCGTAAGCTATTACGGCAAAGGCGCCCTTATCGCCTTGGGTCTAGATCTACAAATCCGCGCCTACTCAAAGAATAAAAAATCTTTAGACGATCTGATGCGCTTGATTTGGCAAAAGCATGGGGTAACGCTTGATGGCATTACCGAGAATGGCTTAGATATTTTGATTAAGGATTTACTTGGGGATGGCTTTAGCAAAATATGGAACGACTTCAAGTCTCGCTATATCTTTGGTATTGAAGATATTCCAGTCCAAAAATGGATTACCTCCAAACTCATTTCAGTAAAGCCAAAAACACAAACTAAACTTGAAAGAATCAAGCTGCAGTTAGGTTTGCGTCATACAGAAACCAATGGCTGGCTCAAAGTTACTCATGTATTGGATGGTGGAGCAGCACAAGCAGCAGGTCTCGCAGCAGGTGATTTACTTGCTAGCATCAATGGTCAACGCGTGACAAGCAATCGCTGGGATAAGGTCCTCGGCACCCTCTCAGAGGGTCAATCAATCAACCTCTCTTTCTATCGCGATGATCTTGAGCATGAGCGTATTTTGGTATTAGAGTCGGCTCAGCTACCAATACAATATGAGCTTACTGCAGTGGGCAGTAACTACAAGTAAATGCCCTCTTTTTCTAAAGACGATATCCCACAAGATTGGCGCAAACTATTAGGCGACTATTTTGATTCTCCTGCATGGGGCAAATTAGAGAACAATATTCAAGCTGTCTTAAATTCTGACTTCGAAAGTGTCCGCCCTGAGCCACAGAATTTTTTCAAAGCACTTGCGTTAACCCCGGTTGATTCAGTGAAGGTGGTGATTATTGGGCAAGACCCGTATCACTCTCCAGGACTTGCGCAAGGCCTTGCATTTTCCATCCCCGCAAGCATTCCAATAAATTCTCGTGAGTTTCCAAGCTCACTACGCAACATCAGCAAAGCATTAACTCTTGAGGGCTTTGGCCCCCTACCCCATGGTGACTTACATGATTGGGCCAATCAAGGAGCACTCCTACTTAATACTGCGCTCAGCGTCAGGTTAGGACAGGCTGGTAGTCATACCAATCTGGGGTGGAAGACCTTCATTGATCACCTTATCTCTAAGCTAGCGTTAAAGAAGCCATCCTTAGTTTGGCTACTTTGGGGAGGGCATGCCCAATCTAAGAAAGACCTGATAGAGCCAGGACAAGACCAACTGATCCTGCAATCCTCACATCCATCTGGCTTAGGAGTCTATAAGACAGATAGGCCCTTTTTGGAACCCGGTGCAGCGCGAAGTTGCATGCACTTCACGAAAACAAATGATTGGCTGCAAGCGCATGGCCGTGAACCCATTCAATGGGTTCGATCTTCTGAAAAGACCCCTATAAAAAACTCACAAGATGATTTATTTAGCTAAACCGGTATAGATCCACCCTATAGTGCAGGCAGCGAAGATGGCTACCAGCCACTCCAACATTTGGCCCGATTGAAAGAACCCCATATATTGGCCTAAATACGAGCCTCCAGCTGCTGCGGCGAAGCCCAGCAATACGCTGATGAGCAATCCCCTGACGCTTGAGCTCTGAGAGCCTTTGGCTAACCCAGGGTAAAAGATCCAGGCAAAAGCCCCGGATGCACCCCCAATTAGCAGAAAAGCCAAAAACCCCATTCTCACCCCCATTAATGATGTCATCAAATCTATAATCACCATTATGAAGTTGTTGACACTCGGCATCAATCATCACACAGCGCCGGTCGCCATTCGGGAAAAGGTCGCCTTTGACCCTGAATTTCTTCAAGAAGCGTTGCACGATCTCCGCCAACATTTGCTGGGGGCGAATCAATCCGGCCTGCCTGAAGCAACCATCCTGTCAACCTGCAACCGCACCGAAGTCTACTGCGCAGCTAACGATGCTGATGCGGCCAGCATTTTGCATGAAGCAACTTTTGATTGGCTAGCAAAAACCCAGCAACTCGCTCCAAGCAGTCTTGAGCCACACATTTACTCCCTCCCACAATCGGATGCTGTTCGTCACGCCTTCAGAGTTGCGTGCGGTTTAGATTCAATGGTGATTGGTGAAACCCAAATCTTGGGACAAATGAAAGATGCAGTTCGCACCGCAAATGATGCAGGTGTTTTAGGAACCTACCTTAATCAGTTATTTCAGAAAACATTTGCTGTTGCGAAAGAAGTTCGCGGATCAACTGAGATTGGCGCCCATTCGATTTCCATGGCCGCAGCATCGGTGCGACTTTCTGAACGTATTTTTGAAAAAATTTCCAATCAAAAAATTCTGTTCATTGGCGCAGGTGAAATGATCGCCTTGTGTGCAACGCACTTTGTTGCCCGCAAACCAAAAAATGTTGCCATTGCTAATCGTACGATCGAGCGTGGCCAAGAGTTGGCAGATGCTATTGCTGATCAAGGGACTCAAGCAGAATCATTCAAGCTTTCCGAGCTTCCTGGCCGCTTACATGAATTTGACATCATCGTGTCGAGCACCGCCTCGTCCTTGCCCATCATTGGTCTTGGCATGGTGGAGAGCGCTCTGAAGCAGCGTCGACATAAACCGATGGTGATGATTGATTTAGCAGTCCCACGCGACTTCGAACCAGAAATTTCCAGGCTTGATGACGTGTATCTCTATACCGTTGACGATCTTGGCGTGATGATTCAAACAGGCGCAAGTTTGCGCCAAGCCGCTGTAAGTCAAGCTGAAGCAATTATTGAAGATCGTGTTGGTAATTTTATGCATTGGATGCAAGGTCGCAATGCAGTGCCATTGATTCAGGATATTCAGCAACAAGGTGAACGCTTAAGACAACTTGAGTTAGAACGTGCGATGAAACGTTTGATGCGTGGCGATGATCCACAGGAAGTTCTAAATGCCATGGCACAAGGTCTTACCAATAAATTCTTACATGGCTCGCTCCATGCATTACAGCACTCCAACGGCGCAGAGCGCGATGCCTTGATCAAGTTATTACCAAAACTATTTGCCTCACACTCAAAATCAGAAGACCATTAGATGAAGCCCAGCATGCGGGCTAAGCTAGATCATCTAGACACGCGCTTAGCCGAACTTAATTCCCTTTTAACATCTGAAGAAGCAACCAAAGATATGGATGCTTATCGGAAACTCACGCGTGAGCACTCTGATATCGCTACCGTCGTTGAGCAATTTGGCTTGTATAAGCAGGCTGAGGCAGATGCACAAGCCGCAGAAGAGATGCTTAAAGATCCTGAAATGAAGGATTTTGCAGATGAAGAGCAAAAGCAGGCTCAGGCAACAATGGAAGAGCTTGAGGGTACTCTACAGAAACTGCTTCTACCCAAAGATGAAAACGACGAACGCAATGTGTTCTTAGAGATTCGGGCGGGCACTGGTGGGGATGAAAGCGCGCTCTTTGCCGGCGATCTTCTACGTATGTATACCCGCTTTGCAGAGCGTCAAGGCTGGAAAGTAGAAGTGGTCAGCGCTGCTGAATCAGACTTAGGGGGATACAAAGAGATTGTCCTGCGCCTAGTGGGTCAATCTGTTTATTCACGCCTGAAATTTGAGTCTGGGGGCCATCGCGTGCAACGCGTGCCTCAGACCGAAACCCAAGGTCGTATTCATACGTCAGCCTGCACCGTTGCAGTCATGCCGGAAGCAGATGAACTAGAGGCAGTGAAAATCAATCCTGCTGAATTACGTATCGACACCTTCCGTGCATCTGGTGCAGGGGGACAGCATATCAATAAGACTGACTCTGCAGTACGCATCACCCACTTGCCAACCGGCACTGTAGTGGAATGTCAGGATGATCGCAGCCAACATCGCAACCGTGAACAGGCAATGAAAGTGTTGGTCTCGCGAATCATGGACGCACGCGAACGTGAAAAACACCAGCTCGAAGCGCAAACTAGAAAATCTCTCATTGGTTCGGGCGATCGTAGCGACCGTATTCGAACGTACAACTTTCCACAGGGTCGCATCACTGATCACCGAATTAATCTCACACTCTATAAGATCGATGCCATGATGGATGGTGATATTAATGACCTCTGCAATGCCCTTGCATCCGAGCACCAAGCTGAATTACTCGCCGCTCTTGGCGATAATTAAGCAAGAAGTAAAATCTTCATGGGAATAGATGCAACTCTGCGCTCGTTAATGAGCGCCACCCTACTTCCACCCAATGAAGCTCGAATACTCATGGCTCAGGTACTCGATCAGCACTACCAACTACCACGCTCTGCCCTGCTATCGCGTGACGATATGGAGCTTCATGCTCAAGCACTTGAGGAGTGGAAAACACTAGAATCCAGGCGACTTCAAGGTGAGCCGATTGCCTATCTCATTGGGAAACGTGGTTTTCATAATATTGAGCTGCAGGTTGCGCCGGGTGTTTTAATCCCGCGCCCAGAAACTGAACTACTTGTTGAAATTGGACTGCGTGAGATTAAGCAAATTGAAAAAGAGGTTATTACTCCCAAGGTCCTTGATCTAGGAACCGGTTCTGGAGCAATTGCACTAGCGATTGCAAATGAGGCTCCAAGTTCAATAGTGACCGCAACAGATCAATCTGCTGAAGCATTAGTCATTGCCAAGGCCAATGCCAAACAGCTTAACCTTGAGTCTCGTGTGCAATTTTTGCAAGGTAGTTGGTATGAGGCTTTGCACGAGAAGACTTTATTTGATGTGATCCTAAGCAATCCCCCTTATATTGCTAGCCAAGATCCTCATCTGACTCAAGGTGACCTGCGTTTTGAACCCATTTCTGCCCTAACGGATCATGCCAGCGGGCTTACCTGCCTCAAAGTCATCATTCAAGGAGCTTTAAACCACCTAAAACCCATGGGCCTGATTGCAGTCGAACATGGCTTTGATCAGTCAGAGGCTGTAGTCAGCCTGATGAAATTAGGGGGATTTAGCGACGTTCAGACCCATCAGGATTTAGCCGGCCATAACCGCGTGGTATCCGCTAGAAAATAAGGCGTCAAGTCCCCCTTTGTTGCATAAAGTCTTAAAATCGAAACAATAGTATTTTTAAACCATTTTTACCGTTTTATTGCTTTTCTAGAAAGAATTTATGGACACTCAAGCTCAAATTAAAGAAATCGTTACTAGCCACCCCGTTGTATTGTTTATGAAGGGAACTGCGCAGTTTCCTCAGTGCGGCTTCTCTGGCAATGCAGTCAATATTCTGCGCGCTAGTGGCGTTGAAAAACTCCATACCGTGAACGTATTAGAAGATGCAGGAATTCGCCAAGGTATTAAAGAATTTGCTAATTGGCCAACCATTCCCCAGCTCTATATCAATGGTGAATTCATTGGCGGCTCAGACATCATGACTGAAATGTTTCAGTCTGGCGAGCTGCAAAAATTAGTTAAAGCGTAATCAGCCTTACCTTAGTGACTTTTGATCTAAGCTCTCTTCTGTTGTTTGGCTTGCCGCTGGGGTTGTGTGCGGGCCTCTTGGTTTATGCCCTCAATTTACGCTCTAGCCTCGCGCGGGCAGAACTTCAAGTTGAAGCTGAAAGCGCATTAATCCTAGGTCTTAGGGCTGAACGTGATCAAGCACTTCAAAATGCCATTCGTCTTGAAGCGGAACTTGATTCAGAACGCAAGCAAGGACTCGGACGCATTGAGGCGCTCAATGAAGCTAAAGAGGCGCTTACTAGCCAATTCAAAAACTTGGCCAATGAAATTCTGGAGGATAAATCCAAGCGCTTTACAGAACAAAATGCAGCGAGCCTCGATGCTCTTTTAAAGCCATTACAAACCAAACTCACCGAATTCAAAGAGCAGGTCAATAACTCTTACGGGAATGAAGCGCGTGAGCGCTTTGCACTTAAAAGCGAAATTGAGCGCCTAGCCAATCTCAACCTACGCATGTCAGATGAAACACGCTCTTTAACCCAAGCATTAAAGGGCGACTCCAAAGTCCAAGGCAATTGGGGCGAGCTAGTGCTCGAGTCTATTCTTGAGTCATCAGGCCTGCGTAAAGGCGAGGAATATGTTGTACAGGACAGCCATACGCAAACTGATGGTTCGCGCTTACAGCCTGACGTAGTCATTAAACTTCCCGAGGGTAGAAGTTTGGTGGTTGATAGCAAGGTGTCCATAACAGCTTATGCCAGACACGCCGAAACAACCGACTCAGACATTGCTGAGCGTGAGTTAACCGCCCATATCCAATCACTACGTCAACATATCCAAGGGTTATCAAGCAAGAACTACAGCTCTCTCTATGGTGTAGGTTCCGTGGACTTTGTTCTCATGTTCGTTCCGATTGAGCCCGCTTTCTTGTTGGCCCTGAAAACTGCTCCGAATTTGTATCAAGAGGCGCTTGCTAAAAATATTGTGTTGGTTTGCCCAAGCACCTTGATGGCAACATTACGAACTGTCGCTCATTTATGGAGGCAGGACCACCAAAATCGGAATGCTCTAGAGATCGCAAAACAATGTGGCAATCTCTACGATAAATTTGTAGGTTTTGTAGATGATCTTGAAAAATTAGGCCAGCGTTTAGATCAAGCCCAGACTAGCTATCATGATGCCTTTAATAAACTGAAGACTGGCAAAGGCAATCTCATTCGCTCTGCTGAGAAGGTGCGTGAGCTTGGCGTTAAACCAAGTAAGAATCTATCTACTCCATTAATTGAGTCTTCTACAGATTTCGAATAAAAGGGGTCATTTGAAGCCCAAGAATGATGCGCAGGCCTATCGCAAAATAGCTATTGCTACTTGCTTTGGGACCTTCTTGGAGTGGTATGACTTTCTTACTTTCGCAAGCTTAGCGGTTGTTCTTGGTCCATTATTTTTTCCTTCAAGCGACCCCACTACAGGTCTTTTAGCAAGTCTTGCAACCTTTGGTGTTGGAATGGTGGTTAGGCCCATCGGATCAGCCCTATTTGGATCATTAGGTGACCATATAGGCCGCAAGCCCGTCTTTATGATCACGATTGCCTTAATGGGCCTGGCAACCGTCAGCGTAGGATTTTTGCCAACCTATACACAGATCGGCATCTGGGCTCCCATTCTTTTAGTTACTTTACGCTTGATCCAAGGTCTCTCTGCTGGAGGTGAAATTGGTGGTGGCGCAGTATATCTAACAGAGCATGCTGGTAACGAAAACAGGGGGTTCAAAACAAGCTTTCTTCAACTAATGGGGCCCCTGGGAATTTTGGCATCGACTTTGCAAATCGCCTTCTTACAGCAATGGCTTTCACTAGAAGAATTTCAATACTGGGGCTGGCGCGTCCCATTTTGGATTTCCCTACTGCTTCTAATAATTGCCTTCCACATACGCAGGTCATTAGAAGAGACCCCCGTCTTTCTTGAACTCACCAAGCAAAATGGCAGCACAGAGTCACAGTTAATTAATAATTTTCGTGATCCAGAAATTCGTAAAAGAATGTTTCTTTTATTTTTCTGCGTATCCTCAAGCGGAGCGATACTATTCTTTTGCGTCCAAGTTTATGCAGCAATTTTTCTCAAAACTACCGTCAAGCTTGATAGTGAGATAGTCGATAAACTCAGCATTTTTTCAACGATTGCGCTATTTCCACTTACCATCTTTGCGGGTTGGGCATCAGACAAAATTGGCAGAAAACCCATTGTGGTGGGAGGCATCATTCTTGGGGCCATATTCACCTACCCCGCATTTGAATTGCTACATTACTTAGGCAATATCTACGCTCAAGATAATCAATCAAATGCTATATTGGGTATTGGAGCGATACTAATCATGCTATCTTGGACTCTCGCCCTAGTTGTTGGGCCCCAGACCGCTCTTTTAGCAGAATTATTCCCAGCTAGAAATCGAAGTAGTGCCGCAACACTCCCACATAATTTAGCTGCCGGCTGGATTGGGGGCTTATTACCATTAGCAGTCGCTTGGTTAAACCAACAATCGGGAAGTGGCCTTGCTGGACTCTGGTACCCAACCATATTCCTCGGATGCGCAGGGATACTGGCAATATTAACGCTTCCAGAAACCAGAACAGCAAACCTACTGAAGTGATCTTATAAAGCCTGAATTTGGTTAGCAATTTTTTTCTGAATTGCGTTCTTAAAATCAGACCACCAATTGATACAGGATTGCTGAAGATCCAATATTTCCAGGGGATTTGATATAGCCTTAGCTTTCATAGCCTCAAGAAATTGGGGTAATTCTGCCCATGAGCCCAGTATCGGAAATGGGATTGGGCCAATCATTCCCAATGCGTCTTTAGACAACAAAAACTCATGGGAAAGTGAAATAGGAATACATCCCAGTTCCAGCGCATCATAAAGACGAATCGTTTCCGGATTGTTGCCTGAAGGACATGGCGCGAAAATACTATCTTCCATAATGGCAGAGTACAAACCAACGTTATAGCCTCCAGCAAAACCATTGGATGGCATCACATATAAATTCTCACCACAAGCAGCTGCTGGGCCAGCAAAGCTTGCACGCTCATTGTTATAAGATGCCGAGTTATTAATCCATCCTAAAAATGCAGAGAGGCACTGACGCTGCGAAGCCTTCTTCAGAACAGTTTTATTTCGTGGGCCAACTCCAGTCCTAAATCCGTTGGGTGCCCATACAACTTTTCCCCCAAGCTCAGCATCGCCAATAATGCTTGAGAAATAATAATTACGAATCACAAGATCACATTCGGAATATGCTGAAATATCCTTATCAAGCCTTTCTCCGCCCATGTGATAAAGAATGACTTTATTACCCAAGGATTTAAGATGACGAATCAGATCTACGTTTATTTGATTGAGCTCCAAATAAACAACGGCTGAATCTTTTAATTTCTCGGGATCAACGCCAAGAATATATGGCGCTCCACCAAATAATTCATTCTGAACAAACCAAGTTTCCAGTGCTGCATTTAGAGAATCAGGTGTGCTAATGATTTGCAAGCTATCCATAGGATCAATTAACCTTGGTGATACTGGATGATGGAGTCTTTATTTGAGTAGTAAATATTTAACTCTTCAAAAAAAGGTGGCGGGTCTGAATAGTCATGCCAAATTTTGATTGGCCCGAAAAAACTACGATGCCACATGGGCCTGAAGTTCCAATTTAAGGGCAAGATGAATGGATTGAAGCCTGTTTTCTCGACAGCCAAAGCAAAAGAGCCTTGGTCATTTGCTGGCATCGTATACGCACCCTGATCGCTAACGGCAATGATGGATGAATCAATTGTTTGGGCAAGTTCTAGCCATTCATCAAATACAGGCTTAGCTTGCTTTGTAAAAAAGATAACGCCCGTATTGTATTCAATCTCATCGCCAGTAAAAATTTTAGGGTAACGCCTACCCCATGGTGCCTCACAAATTGCCAGCGCCATTCCGAATTGATTTGCTTTTTCAAAGCCGAAATCTAATCGACCCATGACAACGGTATCTAAATCAAGAAAAAGCGTTTCATCGAATGGTGACAATTCAAGCATTGTCGCTTTTTTATTTAGACTGCTTGCATCACCACTAGGCGCCTCTACCTTAATAATTTCATGAGGCAACTCAGGATGAAATTTTTTTACAGATTGCTTGAGACGCTCAATAGGCAACTTTGATTCATCGCCCCAGAAAACTGATAGAACTCCACGGGTCATTTTGCTCTCTTATTTATTAAGAATTATGAACCAAGCATGCCATGAAAAATGCCCCACACTGTGAGGCATTTAAGAATTTTTGGTGCCCCTTGTCCGACTCGAACAGACCACCTACTGATTACAAATCAGTTGCTCTACCAGATGAGCTAAAGGGGCACGGGGGTTATTTTAGCCTATTTCACAATAGTTAAGGATGGTCTACTAGTTTTAGGCTTTTCTGAAGCTTGATCTTGGGAGTCGGCTATATGTAAATCTCGAATCTGGGTCGGATCAAACGGGAATGACATACCCTGACCGTTTTCTCTGGCGTAGATAGCCAATACATGGCTCACCGGAACCGTGATTTTCCTAGGAACCCCTCCAAACCTAGCCTGAAAACTGATCCAATCATTGCCCAGGTCAAGCTGATGACATGCCTCCAATGACAGATTAAGAACAATCTCATCATTCTTAACAAACTCCATGGGCACTTCGACCCTTGAATCCACAAAAACGGCGATAAAGGGCGTAAAACCAAAATCCGTGCACCACTGATGTAGAGCACGGATTAGGTAGGGTTTATTGCTTGGGACGTCAGACATGCCGACTATGAATGAACCGCTAGGATTGCTTAGCGGCGCATCACCTTCTCGGAAGGAGTTAACGCTTCAATATAAGCTGGTCTGCTGAAAATACGCTCAGCGTACTTCAAAAGAGCTGCAGCATTGCGAGAAAGATCGATGCCGTAATGCTCAAGACGCCATAACAATGGGGCAATTGCCACATCCAACATCGAGAACTCATCACCTAACATGTACTTGTTCTTAACGAAAATAGGGGCCAACTGAGTTAGACGATCGCGAATAGCCAAGCGCGCTTTCTCATGAACCTTCTCTGCAGCCTTGCCTTTTTCATTCTCAAGAGCGGCTACGTGCACAAAGAGTTCTTTCTCAAAGTTAAAGAGGAACAAACGTGCGCGTGCGCGTGCAACTGGATCAGGCGGCATTAACTGTGGATGAGGAAAACGCTCATCAATGTATTCATTGATGATGTTGGATTCATACAAAATTAAATCACGCTCAACCAAGATGGGAACTTGGCCATAAGGATTCATCACTGAAATATCTTCTGGCTTATTAAATAAGTCAACATCGCGGATTTCAAAGTCCATGCCTTTTTCAAAAAGCACTAGACGGCAGCGTTGCGAGAATGGGCAATTAGTACCCGAGTACAACACCATCATAAATTTATTTCCTTAAATTTCTACTTCAATACAACAAACGCTAAACAGCGGCATTAAATCTTTTGCCAAATGAAGTCCTTCGCATGAAAGACCTCATTTGATACAAATTAGTGGATATCTTTCCAGTAGGCTTTATTCAAGCGCCAAGCTAAGAGTGTGAAGATAGCCAAGAATAAGAGAACTACAACACCAAGACGCTTACGCTCTAACTGGACTGGCTCAGCCATCCAAGACATGAATGAGACTAAATCAGCAATGTTGTCGTCATACTCTTGCGGCTTCATGGTGCCTGGAGTGAGTTGCTCAAATCCTACGAATACTTTTTCTGTTCTACCTTCTTCGTGCGGATCTTTGCGTTCCTCAAATTTTGCAGCACGCTCTCCCTGGAGTTGCCATAAAACATGTGGCATACCAACGTTTGGATATACCAAGTTATTCCAACCGGTTGGACGATCATCATCCTTATAAAAAGTGCGGAAATAGGTATAAAGCCAATCTACACCTCTTGCGCGAGCTTCAACAGACAAATCTGGTGGTACCTTACCGAACCATACCTTAGCATCCTTAGGTGACATTGAGATCGTCATCAAATCACCAACCTTGGCATCATTCAAAATGAGGTTGTCTTTAATTTGTTGGTCAGTCAAGCCGATATCGCGCAAGCGGTTATAGCGCAAGCTAGAAGCTGCGTGGCAATTCAAGCAATAGTTCACAAAAAGCTTTGCACCGTTTTGCAATGAGGCATTGCTGCTCACGCGATTAGGCGCTGCATCCAATGGGAAACCACCTTCATTTGCATTAGCGGAAATACCAAAGCCCAGGGCCAAAACTAATACCGTTGCTTGGCAGAGGCCCATCAAAGTTTGCAGAATTCGTTTCATACTAGTTCCTAATTTCTCTTTACTGATATCTCAGGCTTAAATTAATGGGACTCAAAAGTAACGCGGCTTGGAACTGGCTTGAATGTACCAAGCTTGCTCCAGAACGGCATGGCCAAGAAAAAGCCCAGATAGTAAATAGTGCAAACCTGAGAAATCTTTTCAAATATTGGTGACGGTGGCTGAATACCCAAGTAACCCAAAATTACGAAAGTCACCACGAATATTCCATAAATATATTTATGGAATTGTGGGCGATAGCGAATCGATTTCACTGGAGAATTATCAAGCCAAGGCAAGAAGAACATGATCACAACTGAACCACCCATGATCACAACACCCCAGAACTTCGCATCAAACAAATAAAATCCACCGGCCAACACTAGAGCGATAGCCACACATAGACCTTTAATCTTGAAATCTTTAGCACTCTTGGCAAACAAACCTAAAATCACCGCCAAGAAGATCCACAAAGGCAACAAGAAGCTAGAGGTTGTAGCACGCAACATCGAGTAGAACGGCGTGAAATACCAAACAGGTGCGATATGTGGCGGCGTCTGGAATGGGTTGGCAGGTACGAAGTTATTCGCTTCGAGGAAGTATCCACCCATTTCTGGGGCAAAGAATACGATGCAAGCAAAAACCATCAAAAAGCCGCCCAAATACATCACATCGTGCACTGAGTAAAAAGGGTGGAATGGTATGCCATCAACCGGATGACCTTGCGCATCTAAGTTTTCTTTAATCTCAACGCCATCTGGATTGTTAGAGCCAACTTCATGCAATGCAAGAATATGCGCCGCCACTAAACCAACCAATACCAATGGAATTGCGATCACGTGGAACGCGAAGAAACGATTGAGGGTGGCATCACCCACAACATAATCACCGCGCAACCACAAGGAAAGATCTGGCCCAATGAATGGAATCGCAGAGAACAAGTTCACAATAACTTGGGCGCCCCAGTAAGACATTTGACCCCATGGCAGCAAGTAACCAAAGAATGCCTCACCCATTAAGCACAAGAAAATCGCGCAACCAAAGATCCAAATCAACTCACGTGGCTTGCGATAAGAGCCATAGATCAAGCCACGGAACATGTGCATGTAAACCACCACAAAGAATAAAGAGGCTCCTGTGGAGTGCATGTAGCGAATCACCCAACCCCAGGGTACTTCACGCATGATGTACTCAACGGACTCAAAAGCCTTAGCAGCATCAGGCTTGTAGTTCATGGTCAAGAAAATACCAGTAACTATCTGGTTTACCAACACAACGATAGCTAATGCGCCAAAAATATAGAAAAAATTGAGGTTTTTTGGTGCGTAATACTCACTCATATGCCTCTTAAAGGCCTCAGTAACGGGCAAACGTGAGTCAACCCATGCCATAAGTTTTTGAGCTGCCGAAGCGTCCGCTGGGACTTCTTTTTCGTGGAATGCCATTTATCTCTCCTTAGGCCTTCTTATCATCGCCAATCAGAATCTTGGTATCGCTCAAATACATATGTGGCGGTACTTCAAGGTTATCTGGGGCTGGTTTATTTTTGTATACACGGCCTGCCATATCAAAAGTGGAACCATGGCATGGGCAAAGGAAGCCACCTGGCCAAGTATTTGGCAATGACGGCTGAGGTCCTGCCTCAAACTTGGCATTAGGAGAGCAGCCTAGATGAGTACAAATACCCACTACAACTAAATACTCAGGTTTAATCGAGCGCCATTGATTCTGGGCATAAGGAGGGGTAAATTGAGATGGATCACGCAAAGAATTCGGATCAGCCAATTCATTATCAATTTTGGATAATTCAGCAACTTGCTCAGGCGTGCGACGCACTACCCAAACTGGCTTACCACGCCACTCAGCGGTTCTCATTTCATCTGGCTTCATGCCAGTAATATCAATCTCAACAGGCGCACCTGCGGCCTTAGCACGCTCAGAAGGCTCGAAACTGTCTATAAAAGGATAAAGGGCTGCGGCAGCACCTACGCCACCAACTGCCGATGTGGCGATCAACCAATTACGGCGATCCTTGTCCATACAGGGCTTGTCACTCATTTACAAAATTCCTAGAAAGGGTATTTATGGGTGGAAATTGCTTAAAGGTAGGATTTTAAAGTAAAAAGTGGGGTAAGCAAGAAAGTTATGGGGTTAATCTTGAGTTAATCAGGATTTGAACAAAAAAGGGGGGAATTATGGCCGTTTTAAAGGAATTTCGGGACTTTGCAGTCAAGGGCAACGTCATTGATCTAGCGGTTGGCGTGATTATTGGGGGTGCTTTTGGAAAAATCGTGGATTCCTTAGTGAATGACATTGTGATGCCAGTAATTTCGACTCTTTTTGGGGGTCATATCGACTTCACCAATCTCTTTATTGTCCTCGGCCACATTCCGGATGGGGTGCCAAGAACTTTTGACGCCCTGAAAAAAGCAGGGGTACCTATTTTTGCTTATGGTAATTTCATTACGATTTCGATCAATTTCGTTCTCCTGGCTTTTGTTATCTTCCAAATGGTTAAAGTGGTGAACAAGATCCGCATTATGGATGCGCCTCCCGCACCACCAACTCCAGAGGATATTGTGCTGCTGAGAGAAATTAGAGATAGCCTAAAGAAATAAGCAATGCATCCACAAATTACATCCATATTGCAACAAGCGATTCAATACTTTCAGTCCGGAAATCTAAATAATGCCGAGCAATTATTAGGGCAAGCGCTTAAATTTGACTCTACGAATCCTGTCGCCTTACAAGTTCTTGGGTTAATTCATGCAACCAAAGGGGACTTTAAAGAAGCAACGAAACTTTTAAAAAAAGCGGCAACCGTAAACCCTAATGACCCATCCTTAATCTATAACTTTGCCAAAGTATTATCTGATTCAGGTAATGATGTAGAAGCAATCGCCCACTTCAAAAAAGCAACGGCACTAGCTCCACTCAATATTGATGCGTGGCTAAATTTAAGCAAGAGTCAAGCTTCAGAAAAGCAATTCCTCGAAGCGCTAGCCTCTATCGAGAGAGTTTTGGAGCTAAATAAAAATAATGCACTTGCTTGGAATAATCGCGGGGCAATTCTAAAAGAAATGGATCGTTATTTAGAAGCGCTTGAGTCCTATGACGTGGCTATTCAACTAAACCCATCTTTTGCGGAAGTCTTTTATAACAAAGGGATTGCATTTTCTGCCTTAGAGAAATTTTCTGATGCAATTAGCTGCTTTGATAAAGCCTTAGAGCTTCATCCCAATTACTTTGCAGCGCTGAACAACAAAGGTATTGCGCTATCTAATCTGATGTTGAATGAAGAGGCTTTGAAATGCTATAACCATAGCCTAGAAATTAATCCAAATTACATAGAAGCATTCATTAACAAAGCCGTAACACTTACGGCCCTTAAAAAATATGATGAATCTCTTAGTATTCTTGGCACGATTACAGCTGAGCAACCTTCCAACACCACTGCATTAGTTAACCAAGGAATTAACTATTTCCAGCTAAAGCAGCTTGAAAGAGCGCTAGCTGACTTTGATCGAGCAACTTCACTTAGCCCAAATAATGTAGAGGCTTGGTGTAATAAAGGAATAGCCTTAAATGATCTTAAGCGATTTGTAGAGGCGGCATTGGCCTATGAAAGAGCTCTGAAAATAAAACCTAATCGCGAGTTTTTGTTAGGTATTTTTTTGAGCGCAAAAATGCACATTTGCGATTGGGATAACCTTTCTAATAACCTTCAAAAGGTTAACGAACTTGTAGAGGCAGGCCAAAAGGCAATCATCCCATTTCCTTATTTGGCACTCACGGACTCGGAGAGCCTTCACCAGAAGGCGGCTGAAATATGGATTAACGCCAAACATCCAATACGTCCTGAATTGCCCTCACCCCCCAAAAGGGTTACAAAGGGTAAGGTTCGACTAGGATATTTTTCTGCAGATTTTAGAAATCATCCTGTTGCAAACTTAATAGTAGAGTTATTTGAAACCCACGATAAGAGTAAGTTTGAATTAATTGGGTTTTCATTTGGAGCTGATGACCAAAGCGAAATGAGGCAGAGAATTATCAACTCATTTGATCAATTTTTAGATGTGCGGGAGAAATCCGACAAAGAAGTTGCTTTAGCTGCTCGGGAAATCGGTATTGATATTGCAATTGATCTAACAGGTCTTACGGCGGATGCTCGTACTGACATTTTTGCATATCGAGCAGCACCAATTCAAATAAATTATTTGGGATACCCAGGAACAACTGGTGCAAAATACATGGACTATATTGTTGCTGATAAAACGATTATTCCTGAAAAGGCCCAAAAATATTACACAGAAAAAGTTTTATATTTACCCGACTGCTATCAGCCAAATGATAAGAAAAGAAGAATCTCCTCTACTGTTTTTAATAGGGCTGAGCTAGGCCTGCCAGACGATGGTTTTGTATTTTGCAGCTTTAACAATAACTACAAAACAATGCCCGATACCTTCTCGGGATGGATGCGCATTCTCCACCAAGTAGAGGGAAGCGTCTTATGGCTCTTTGAAGATACGCCCGAGGCAACCCAAAATCTCATAAAAGAAGCCCAGACACGTGGAATTGACTCAGGCCGTTTAATTTTTGCAAAGCGCTTGCCACTATCAGAGCACTTAGCCCGACATAGGTTAGCCGATCTATTTTTGGATACCCTCCCATACAATGCACACACGACCGCCAGTGATGCTCTGTGGGCTGGCCTTCCCGTACTCACCCAGTCTGGGCAAAGCTTTGCTGGGAGAGTGGCAGCAAGCCTACTGAATGCAATCGATTTGCCTGAGTTAATCACTCATTCACAAGATGAGTACGAATCTCGAGCCATTGAATTAGCTCTTAATCCCGATAAATTGAACACAATAAAAAAGAAGCTTATAGAAAGTAGAGATACTTCAGCTCTTTTTAATACAGCGCTATTTACAAAAAATATCGAAGATCTTTATTTGAGTATTCTTTAAATATTCGTATTTTATTGCCATAACAACATGTGTTATTTCCAATCCTTTCCTAATCCAAAATAATGGATAACCTAGAAGAAGCTAAGCAATTTTTCTTGGCAGGATTGTCTTGCCTTGAATCAAAAAATTACGGTGAGGCTGAACTTAATTTTGAAAAATCCTTAAAAATTTCACCTAATAGAGTATCCGTTCTAACCAATTTATCTGCCGTAAAAATTAAACTTAAAAAAATTAATGCGGCCAAAGAGTTTGCTCTTAGATCAATCGCGTTAGATCCAATGAATGGTCCGGGATATTTAAATATGGGCCTTGCTAACAAGGAGGAAAAGGACTTTGACTCTGCCCTGACCTATTTCGATAAAGCTATTGAGATTTCGCCTAGCTATGCCGAGGCCTGGTGCAATAAAGGGTCCACACTAAATGCGCTAAAACGCTATGAAGAGGCCTTGACGTATTTTGATAAAGCTATTGAGATTTCGCCTAGCTATGCCGAGGCCTGGTGCAATAAAGGATCCACACTAAATGCGCTAAAACGCTATGAAGAGGCCTTGACGTATTTTGATAAAGCTATTGAGTGTGCTCCAAACAATGCAGAGGCCTGGTGCAACAAAGGAGCATCTTTAACTTACTTAAGTCGCATCAAAGAAGCCTTAAGCCATTTTGATAAAGCTATTGAAATCGATTCTGATTATGTAGAAGCCTGGTGCAATAAAGGAGCGGCTTACATGGACCAAGATCAGGCAAATGAAGCTTTAGTTTGCGTAAACAAAGCCTTGGATTTGAATCCACTTTATGCCGAGGCCTGGAACAACAAAGGAATAATCCTAAATAAATTAAAACGCTTAGGAGAGGGACTTGACGCCTTCGAAAAAGCCCTATCACTCAACCCAAATTTAGAATTTTTAGCCGGCACGCTCTTGCAATCGAGACTCCAAGTTTGTGAATGGAAGTCTTTCTTGATGCAGCGTGACAATTTGTGCGATCAAATAAAACTGGGCTTAAAAAGTGTCCACCCATTCCCTTCGCTGGCTATCTGCCCCACAGAAGATAACCACCTGCAGGCAGCAAAAATCTGGTCACGGGATAAATGCCCACCCAATTTTTCTCTTGGGCCCATAAAAAAAAGGGATAAAAATTCTAAGATTCGCTTAGGCTACTTTTCTGCTGACTTTATCAATCACCCAGTAGCAGCCCTCACTGTGGAGTTATTTGAACTACATAATAAATTTCAATTTGAAATTTTTGCTTTTGCACTAAAACCTTCTGATGGAAGTGCCCTACGTCACCGCTTAGACTCTGCATTTGATCGGGTCATCGATGTTCACGGAATGAACGATAAAGCTATTGCCGAACTATCAAGAGAGCTCAATATTGATATTGCAATTGATCTGGGCGGGTTTACCGCTGAATCAAGACCAGGTATATTTGCTTATCGGGCCGCCCCAATCCAGCTGAGCTACATAGGCTATCTTGGTTCAATGGGGGTTGAATACATGGACTATCTAATTGCAGATCCGACAATAATTCCACCGGAATCACTTCAATACTATTCAGAAAAAATTATCTATCTGCCAAGTTATCAGGCCAACGATCGAAAGCGGGAAATAAGCAAAAAGAAATTTACTAGGGCAGACTTAGGACTGCCAAAAGAAGGATTTATATTTTGCTGCTTTAATCATAATTATAAATTTAATCCAATAATTTTTGACTCTTGGATGCGAATCCTCAATGCCGTAGATAAAAGTGTTTTATTTCTATATGCAGATAATCTATTGGCAAAAGAAAATCTTAGGAGTGAAGCTGTTACACGCGGCATCAACCCTGAGCGATTGATATTTGGGGCTCGTATCCCTGCAGCAGAGTATCTTGCTCGCTACCAAGTATGCGATTTGTTTTTAGATACGCTCCCGTATAACGCAGGAACTACAGCTAGCGATGCATTATGGGCTGGCCTTCCTGTCATCACGCGAGTGGGGCAAAGTTTTGCTGGAAGAATGGCTGCCAGCCTACTTAATGCAATCGATATGGCTGAGCTAATCACCTATTCCCAGGACGAATATGAAACCTTAGCAATTGAACTGGCAACAAGACCAGATAAGATAAAAGGAATAAATGAAAAATTACAAAGGAATCGCCTTACTACACCCCTGTTTAACACGCCTCTTTTTACCGAAAAACTTGAGAGAGCCTACCTTAATATTTATAGAAGATATCAAAGTGGCCTAGCACCAGAGCATATTCAGATTCTTTAGTAGACACAGTATCATTTAAATCTAAATCCATAATTGTCAGGTGCATTGATCCTGTTGATTGCTTACTAACTCACCATTCCACAACAGTGTTTATATCTTTTTCCGCTTTTGCAAGGACATGGCTCGTTTCTGCCTATAAATTTTTTATATCTTTCACCGCTATTGAGACTTTCAACAGCCTCTTTAATTAATATTTCTATACTTTTAGGTCCTTGAGAACTCCCACGGCCAGCATCTGCAATTTTCTTTGATTCAAAATATACGCGTTCTGAAAAGTTTTTCTTACTAAAAATATTTAGTGCATGTTCTTTGCCGGCTTTACCCATCTTCTCTCGCAATGTTCGATCATTACTCAATCGCTCTAATTGCTTGGATAAGATAACAACATCTCCAGGTGGATACGATAATCCGGTTTGACCATCTAACTGGTATTCTGAAATACCACCAGTGTTTGCAAAAACAACTGGTTTACCTAGCAACATGGCCTCAACGCCGACACGGCCAAACGCCTCTAGGCGGGATGACATAATTACAACATCACAAAGACTCATCAACCCAAAAGGATTATCTGCATATCCAACAAAGTTTATATTTTTCTCAACGCCAAGATCTTTTGCTAAAGCCATTAAATGCTTGAGGTATGCTTGATCTGCGCCCCCGGCAATTACAAGCTCAATATTCAATCCATTCTTTATGCACTCCGCAATGGCTAAAACAGCATCTTCTTGCCCTTTTGTTGGACGAATCTGACTAAACATACCAAGCTTAATAGAATCTTTTTTTCGGAAATATTGATCAATACTTGGTAATTCATTAATAGTTGGCTCCGGAATGCAGGAATATAAAACACTAACCTCCCCCTCCTCGGCAGAATGGAAAAGAGTGTCTTTTAAAACTTGGCTACATGTATATACATGGTTAGAAGCACTTTGTATTTCATTAAGCACTTCCTCAAAGGGGCCAAAAAACTTAAACCCAAAATCTAACTCTCCGAATTCTGTAACATACCAAATATGGGGTTTGTGTAAAATTTCTGCTACTTTTGCACCCCACGGTATAACCATGCTTTGGGTCCAAACAACATCTGGATCAAAGCTGCGTAAGCTTTCAAGTATATTTGTCTCAATCGCCTTGGCACAAGTAAATGCTCTCAACTGCTTATCTTCCTTAGACTTTTCTTTGCCTGCGTCATCAGACCACCAACCATAGTCAAGAAAATGAGGAAACGCATAAAGGGTGGCGACACCAATCTTTTTATGTGCCTCAGATTGTGGCCCCGGTCGTGGGACCACCACAGTACAAACAGCACCAAAATCTTTTACTAGCGCATCTGCTAATTCAAACATCATTTTTTCAGACCCCCCAAGTCCCGGGCTATGCGAGAAAAAACAGATGCTTAATGCTTGGGACTTTTTTACACAGTAAAAAATATAACTACTCAGTACAGGTATATTTTTGATTTCATCGTTCGATGTTATTCGCAGAAATTTTTTTGATGAATCATCTAATGCCCAAATTTCAAAACCACTATTTACAATTTGTTCAACAAAATTTGGTAGATCTATCAATTCTGAGCTTATGGACTTTTTTCCAATCTCAATAATGAGTTTTGTTTTTTCAACCCCAAGGATGGCTTGATTTATTAAGCTCAACTCCTCAATTCCATCGCCCTCGATATGCACTCTAATCAACAATGACTTATGGCATAACTTTTCATTACTTAATTCGCTCACTGTTCCTTTCAATTCATCTCGTCCGAATTGAACTGCAATATTTTGCAAATTTAAGTTAGCTATCTTCTTTTGCAAAAGGTGCGAATAAGCATCTTCAGGTTCGTTTGCAAAAATACTTAGCTCTGGGTAATAAAGTCCAGCCAATAATGTATATAAACCCTCTTTAGGGCTAAGATCAATATAGGTATCAACTGAAGCCAATACATTCTTAATAAAGCTGATAGAAAAAACTTCGTGGGGATTAAAAAGATGCTCGCAATCCTTCTCCCCCAATAAATTATTGAGCTCTTGATTACCTTGAATTAATGTATTTGGCATAGTTAACCGTATATTAACCCGTCATCCAATTAACTAAAGATCAAAAAAATTATCTTTACTAGAATTTTTGGGATCTAAAAATAAGTACGTTATTTACCCCCACATTGAATAGAGAATACTTTTTGAGGTAACCATATTTTTACTAACGTAACGAGCATTACAAACACTCTTAAGCTAGAAATAAAAAACCCATCGCGTTTCCACGATGGGTTTAATTTACAGCTAATTCCAAATTGAATGCTAGCCTAAGCTAGCGTCAAATTAGAAAGTGTGACGAATACCAACAGCGTAGTTGCTGATGTTTGAGCTAAGAGTAGCAGTTGAGCTGCCACCAGTAGAGTTCAAAGTTGAAATTGCAGAGTTGGATGTTGATGCATAACCATAGATTGCATACAAGTTAGTACGCTTGCTCAACCAGTAGTTAGAACCCAACTGCCAGCCGCTGAAGTTAGCAGTAGGATTGCCTGCCCCAGCTGCTGTGTAACGACCCAAACCAGCACTCGCCCAACCTTCAACTGTTGGAGTAATGAAGCTACGTACACCGATCTGCTCAGCTTGACGCTTAACATAGAGGCCAGTGTTAGAAGCATCAGAAGCTTTTCTAGATACCCAGTTTGCGTATGCCTTCAAAATACCGAAGTCATATGTAGCACCTACATAAGCTTGGTTGTCTTGAACGTTTAAAGGAGCAGCCAATACTGCACCAGAAGTTGCACCTGTAGTACCAGCAGTACCCAATACAGCAGCGCCACCAGCTTGTTGCCATGCATTCCAACCTGAAACATAAGCTAAACCGTTAAGGTTATAACCGTATGATTGGTTAGAGGAGTTAGTAGCAACAGTGTTGGATTGCTTTAATTGTTGTGCGTTAGCAGTAATGAACAATTTATTCCATGTGTAATCCAAGCCTAAACCCCAACCATTTGCATTGGTGTTACCGCCTGATGTAGAGCTCAATACAGTAGCGTTTGAGTTATTCAGGGTGTACATACCATTCAACTTGAAGCCAGCAAATGTATCTGTAGAAGCTGTCAAGGTATTTGCTGTACGAACAGTGTATGCAATACCGTTTGTGCTAGATTGCTGTGATGATGGGTCACCGTTAGTAGTTGCTGATGGGCCAGTAGACGCTGTATAGATTACGTTACCAGCGATGTTGTTTTGTTGACCTGGATCAGTTGCACCAACTGCATTGTGGATTGGTGTGTACTGTGTACCAATTGCGAATTGACCGATGCCATTTTGCTTCAAACCAACGAATGTTTGACGGTTCAACAAACCAGTGTTGCTGTTACCAGACAAAGTTTGGTCAGTTGGGTAGAGTTGGAATTCAGCTGTGAAGAATGCAGACTTACCGTTGCCCAAATCTTCGGTGCCTTTGAAACCTAAACGGCTAGTCTGCTCAGCAGAAGTACCGAACTGGCTAACTTGGTTCTTCTTGTCACCACCAGTAACTGCGGAAGAATTCAAAGTTGTATTTGAACCAACATAACCAACATCCAAGATACCGTATACGGTTACGCTTGACTGTGCTTGCGCTGCGCCAGCAACTGCTGTCATAGCTGCTACTGCAAATAGCGATTTTTTCATTCTGTAAATCTCCATAAATTGAAAGTAATGCCCAAATAAAGCTGGGACCCATGAATTTTCCGTCCTTTGCCTTGCTAGACTGGGGGTCAGGTTATCTATGACCTCTTTTTGCTTGTCAAAAGGTAGTTTTTTGGTTTTCTTCGTTGTATCTCGGCAACAAGAAGGCTGTTTTCTGTCTTTTTACCCCTTTGAATGCCAAAATTGTCAGATGGCAAGTCGCGAATTCTTAAAAATCCTTAGTTCAGCCCGTTTGGGTGATGCATTTTCACAACAGAAGCTAGGGGAGGCCTACCTTACTGGAGCCTTCAAAACCCCAATTCAACCTTCTAACGCATTGATTTGGCTAGAAAAATCCTATTTATCCCTTAAAAATCAGTCGACTGAAGAAGAAACCTCGAATAGCCCTCAAATTTTCAGCATTTTGAGTCAATTAGCAAACATCCCCTTGGCTCAGACTGTAGATACCCCTGCTTTTCAGTTTGGTTGGGAGTCCTTTTGGCGACTTGCTCAATCCAATACAGAATCTGACACAACTATTGCAGCTAAATGGCAGTTGGTAGATTTGCTGATCAATCCGAGTAACCTGGAAACTCAAACGAAGCTCACAGATTGGTTAAAGAAAAATCCACCAATTTCTCTAAGCGAAAAAACATTCGCCACGGATTTAAATGGTTTGCAAAAAGTTGCCCGGCAATATTTACAGGATCTTGCGGATGGAAGCTCTCTCTTTGCCAACCAAGCAAAAGAGCTTTTGATTAAGCTGCAACCCAAAAATGAAGCGCTCTCGTCGCTTTGGAATGTTTGGCTCACAGATCAAAATGAAGAGGCACTTATTCAAGCTGCTGAATTAGGGCTCACTCTTGCAAAGCTGACATTAGGTTTACGTTTGGCACAGCTTGACGGCAATGCAGAAAGTAAATCCAATGCATCCCTCAAAAAAGCCGCTCACTGGCTAGAGCTTGCCGCCAAAGATGGTAATCGCGATGCTTGGTATGCACTGGGTGAAATTTACCGTCGCCCACAATTTTCTGGATATAGCGCCTCTGAAAGTGATCGTTGTTTTGATCGCGCCGCTGATCTTGGTCATGCCCACGCGCAATTACGTAAAGGCGCAAATCTCTGGCGCAAGCGCGAAAAGATCGAAGAAAAAGTGCGTGGCCTGCAAGCATCCTACTGGGTTTGGCAGGCTCATCAGCAAGGCGTTTCTGAGGCCACTGAATTGCTCAGCAAAATATTGGCAAGCTGCCCTGATCCCAAGAAAAATGAATGGTATGAGCTTGCCCAGAGCGCAGACAAAGCTATTAACCATCATGCCGAACATAAATTAGATGAAGACTGGCTACTACTTTGTCATCGCATCATCATCGCAAATCAATTTAACTTTAGTAAAGCAGAGTTACTACTTTCTGAAGTCGGACAACTGCAACATGAGCATTGTGTTGCAGTGGATATTCGTTGGGAGCTACCGAAGATTTTGCCAAGACTAATTCAGATAGAGACTATTCAACAACGCCGAGCGCTTTTGGCGGCAGGAAAAGTTTTCGCAGGCACTGATATTGGGATTGAGGGAAATTTACGTCAAAGACGCTATCGCTTTGACCAAGTGACTCATTGGCTAATGTCTACTTTTTCGAAGAGCCTGAACCAGGCCGATGCAGAACCAGCTTAGGTGGTAGAGCCACTCTCTTCGGCTTCGGATGACTTTGGCACATAAAGTCGCGCTACTAATAGCCCCAACTCATATAGCAAAGTCATTGGCACAGCCAAAAGAAGTTGAGATAAGACGTCTGGTGGGGTGACAACCGCAGAGACAACAAAGGCGCCCACAATGACATATGGTCGTATCTCTTTTAGCTTGGCCAAGGAAACCATACCCATGCGCACCAGCACAACTACGACCACTGGCACTTCAAATGTGATGCCGAAAGCCAAGAAGGTAGTCATTGCAAAGCTTAAGTAGTTATCAATGTCAGTGGACATCTCTGCACCCAATGGCGCGTTATAGCTCGCCATGAACTTAAAGACTGTTGGGAAAACCAAGAAATAAGCAAAGGCCATACCAATGATGAATAAGGTATAGCTACTCACTACCAGCGGCAGAATCAACTTGCGCTCATGAAGATAGAGTCCTGGAGCAATAAATGCCCAGAGCTGATACATCACCACTGGAAGGGCGATGATGAAGGCAACCAACATGGTAACTTTCATCGGCACAAAGAAGGAGCCTGTGACATCGGTCACAATCATTTTTCCACCTGCAGGCAAGGCACTGAGTAGCGGTTGCGCAAAGAGGTGAAAAATATCTGGGGCCCAGTAAACCAAACCTACAAAGACGATAATGATCGCCAGAGATGCCTTGATGATGCGATCACGCAACTCAAATAGATGAGAAAGAAAAGATTCTTGTAGTCCCGAATCTTCAGTGGAGTTATTTTCTGTCATGCCAGTCTATTTTTATTTAGGAGCGCTGTGATGAAAACGTTTCATTCTGGCAGCACCAGATTGCACTCGAGTACGTAGGCCAGAAGAACGCTTAAACCAAATTGGTCTAGCAGCACGTCTGACGCCCCAGCTATTTCGACCCTGGCGTTTAGTCTTGCGTAACACTTCTTTTTCATCAAGGGGTGGCTTTTCAAAACTCGTTTCGAAAATATCCGCTTGATCAGTTAGATTGGCACTTGCTTCGCTGGCAACAGAGTGAATGCTGTTTTCAACCTCCTTGAGGGCGGAAACACTCTCTTCTCGGAACTTTTTAAATTCCTCAATCTCCATTTGACGATTGACTTCAGATTTAACATCCGCCATGTAGCGCTGCGCACGACCAAATAAGTTACCAGCCATGCGGGCTACTTTAGGCAAGCGCTCTGGACCAACTACGACCAAAGCAACAACTGCAATCAGCGCAAGTTTTGAAACCCCTAAATCAATCATCTCAGGGAACTAAGTGAGGACCGCACAAGTTTCAATTGCGCCTTGTACAAATTATTTATTAAGGTCTTTAGCCTGGACATCGACCGTTTTGTCTGTAGTAGTAGAGCTTTGCGGAATTTGATCTTTTGGCGCTTCAGCAGCCTTCATGCCGTCCTTAAAACCCTTAACAGCACCGCCCAAGTCCTCACCAATATTACGCAATTTCTTGGTACCGAATACCAACATCACGATGACCAAAACAATTAACCAATGCCAAATGCTAAATGAACCCATCTCTAATCTCCTTGGATTATTTTTTCCAGGGGCGCGGACCGCCCATCACATGCAGGTGCAAGTGATAAACCTCCTGCCCACCATCTACCCCGTTGTTTACCATCAATCTAAAGCCACCATCTCTTCCGGGACGACAGCCTTGCTCTTTGGCAAGACGGGGTGCCAATTCCATCATTCTACCTAGCAAAGGTGTATCTTCGCTTTCTGCTGACTCCAGCATGGGAATGTGCTTCTTTGGGATTACCAAGAAATGCACCGGTGCAGCTGGATTGATGTCCTTAAAGGCGTAGATTTCTTCATCCTCATAAACCTTTTGGGATGGGATCAAACCTTGAGAAATCTTACAAAACAAGCAATTAGGATCGTGTGACATCACTTTTTGAGACTTATTCTTTATTGGCTGCTTTTCTGGCAGCTTTTTCTTCAATCCCCGAGGTACCCAAACGACGGTCGAGTTCCGCAATGACATCTTCTGGCCGCAAATTGAATTGAGAGAGCGCAATCAAGCAGTGAAACCATAGATCCGCCATCTCACCAATCAAGAGCTTTTTTTGCTCAGGGGCTAAATTAGAGCTACGTACATCTTTGGCTGCCATTACAGCCTCAGTTGCTTCTTCACCAATCTTTTTCAAGATGCCATCATCACCCTTAGAGAATAGCAAAGCGGTATAGGAGGTCTTTGGGTCAGCATTGCCCGCTTTAAAGGCGTCCCGACGCTGATCCACTACATCAGCCAAATGGGCCAATCCAGAATCTAAATGAGAAGGTTTATTTGCTGAGTTACTCATGGGATCATTTTATGTCTTTTATTCGTTTGACAAGGACTCATCTACCCAAGTCGACTTGCTTGAATCCCATTGCTGGAAAAAACAGCTGTGTTCGCCAGTGTGGCAAGCAATCCCATCTTTTTGCTCGACGATAAGCAAAATCGTATCCCCATCGCAATCCAAACGAATTTCTTTCACCTTCTGGATATGACCTGATTCTTCACCCTTATGCCAAAGCTTTTGCCGCGAGCGAGTCCAATACACCGCCTCACCTAAACGTAAAGTTGCCAATAAGGCATCACGATTCATCCAAGCCATCATCAGGATGTCCTGGCTACCAAATTCTTGAGCAATGACTGGAACTAAGCCCTGCTCATTCCAAGAAACTGCATCAAGCCAAGGGCCTGCTTGAATCGACTCTATTGGGGTAAATGTACTCTGGGCTTTGCTCATACCTAAACTTTACAGCGAATCCTAGAAATTTTGAAAAAGTTGCTGTGCAGCTTAGATGCGAACTGGAATTCCTTGGGCCGCCATATATTCTTTTGCCTGCTGCACAGTGTATTCACCATAGTGGAAGATGCTGGCTGCTAATACAGCGTCAGCATGTCCTTTGGTGATGCCATCAACTAAGTGCTGCAAATTACCCACCCCACCTGAGGCAATCACTGGGACTGAAACGGCATCACTCACAGCAGCAGTAAGCGCTAAATCAAAGCCATCTTTGCTGCCATCACGGTTCATACTAGTTAAAAGAATCTCACCTGCACCCCGCTTAGCAACCTCAGTAGCCCAGGTAACCACATCCATTCCGGTCGCAGTTCTGCCGCCATGGGTAAACACTTCCCAATTACCTGTCTCGGTTTGCTTGGCATCAATCGCCACCACAATACATTGAGAGCCGTAATAGGCGGCTGCATCAGAAACCAAATCTGGATTGGCGACTGCAGAAGAATTCATGCTTACTTTGTCGGCGCCAGCATTGAGCAAGCGACGGACGTCAGCAACTGCACGCACACCACCGCCAACAGTTAGAGGAATAAAAACTTGTGATGCCACATCTTCAATGATGTGCAGAATCAAGTCGCGCCCATCAGATGTTGCGGTGATGTCTAAGAAAGTCAGTTCGTCGGCGCCTTGACCGTCATAACGTTTAGCGATTTCTACGGGGTCGCCAGCATCGCGCAAACCTACAAAGTTCACACCCTTAACAACGCGCCCTGCCGTAACATCCAAACAAGGAATAATTCGCTTCGTTAACACTAGATAATTTTCTTTGCGTACTTGAGAGTTAACTCATCAGCATATTTTTGAGCGGCCGCAAGATCAAGGTCGCCAGCGTAAATAGAGCGTCCTGCGATCACGCCCATGACACCCTCTTCTTCAGCTTTGCAGAGTACTTCAATATCTTGATTATTAGAGAGGCCACCACTAGCAATAACCGGAATGCGAATGGCTTGAGCCAGCTTAATCGTGGCTTCAATATTAACGCCCTTGAGCATGCCGTCACGACCGATGTCTGTATAGATAATGGCTTCTACGCCCCAATCTTCAAACTTCTTAGCGAGATCAATCACTTCATGACCGGTAATCTTGCTCCAACCATCAGTAGCTACTTTGCCATCACGTGCATCCAGGCCAACCATCACATGACCAGGAAATGCTGTGCAGGCATCTTGCACAAAGCCAGGATTTTTCACTGCTGCAGTACCAATAATGACGGTACTGATGCCATCATCTAATAAACGTTCAATCGTTTCTAGATCACGAATACCACCACCGAGCTGAACAGGGATTTCATCTCCAACTGCCTTCAAAATAGATTTGATCGCCGATTCGTTTTTCAGCTTCCCAGCAAACGCGCCGTTGAGATCTACTAAATGCAATCGACGTGCGCCCTTGCTAATCCAATGCGCAGCCATAGCGCCCGGGTCTTCAGAAAACACGGTAGCCTTGTCCATATCACCTTGTTCAAGTCGAACACAGTGACCGTCTTTAAGATCAATTGCAGGAATGAGCAGCATAGTGAGGCGCTAATAAATATTTAAGGTTGCCAAGAAACAAAATTTTGATAAAGCTTTAATCCGTATTCTGCACTTTTTTCTGGATGAAATTGAGTTGCAAAAATATTATCCCGTGCAACTGCAGAAGTAAACCAATCGCCATATTCCGTAGATCCCGAAGTATCTTCTTTGCGTTGCGGCACTACATAGTAGCTATGCACAAAGTAAAAACTTGTTAAATCTGGAATTCCATCCCAAATTGGATGCCGACAGTCTTGGCGTACTTGGTTCCAGCCCATATGCGGAACTTTATAAGCTGAGCCGTCAGCCTGCTTTTTGCCAGCCAATTCAAAACGACGCACTTCACCGGGAATAAGGCCTAAACAAGAAGTCCATTGCTCGTTGGGGCGAACTTCAGCGCTTTTATCAAATAGCATTTGCTCGCCTACACAAACCCCTAATAAAGGTTTATTTTTGGAAGCTTCTAACAATGCCTCCAAAAGGCCAGACTCTTCGAGGTGTTTCATGCAATCTGGCATAGCACCCTGGCCAGGTAGCACTACCCTGTCAGCAGAATGAATTTCTTCTGGCTTATGCGCAATCAATACATTGTCATCAGGCGCAACATGATGAAATGCCTGATACACGGAACGAAGGTTACCCATTCCATAATCCACGATCGCAATGGTTTGCGCCAAAATTTAGCCTATCTTTGCTTTTATCGAACGGGCAACTAGAAGATCTAGATTAGAGGCTGCCTTTGGTTGAAGGAACGACACCTGAGGCGCGTGGATCAATTGCCAGAGCCATGCGCAAAGCACGACCAAAGGCCTTGAATACCGTTTCAATCTGGTGGTGCGCATTAATGCCACGCAGATTATCAATATGCAAAGTCACTCCCGCATGGTTTACAAAACCACGGAAGAACTCAATACTGAGATCAACATCAAAGTCGCCTACACGAGCGCGAGTAAAAGGAACATTGAATTCCAGGCCTGGGCGACCAGAAAAATCGATCACTACACGGGAAAGGGTTTCATCCAAAGGAACATAAGAATGGCCATAACGAGTGATACCCGCCTTGTCACCAACCGCCTTTGAAAAGGCCTGCCCCAATGTAATGCCCACATCCTCAACAGTGTGATGATCATCAATATGGGTATCGCCTTGAGCAACGACCTTGAGATCAATCATGCCGTGACGGGCTATCTGATCGAGCATATGGTCCAAGAAAGGCACACCTGAGGCTAGCTCAGCCTTACCAGTGCCATCTAAATTGATGGAAATTTGAATTTTGGTTTCCGAAGTGTTTCGGGTAACGTCGGCTTGCCGCATGCTTCATTGCGCCGCGAGGCGAAGTGTTGATTGAAGCCTCATAATATCATTC
>Ga0214197_1000039_pt1 | contig 67336 bp, 77 predicted proteins | sample TroBogEpilimnion_16_FD_153035 | JGI IMG/M metagenome (GOLD analysis project Ga0214197, IMG submission 153035) | Freshwater microbial communities from Trout Bog Lake, WI - 09SEP2008 epilimnion | ecosystem: Environmental > Aquatic > Freshwater > Lake > Epilimnion/Euphotic zone | place: Trout Bog... | reverse complement strand
GGGTAGTAATCTTTTTACCAAATAAGATGAGCTGATCAGATTCCCATGCAAGCGAAGTCTGTAGCTGATCCATTAAATTGGCGGCATGAACATCGCTTAGTACCTCCGGTAGGTACTGGGCAGAACCATCCCTGGGCAACAGATTAATCGGGCTGTCAGAGTGCCTAAATTCAAATAAGGAGCTTTGCATTACTGAAAGGGTTTTGCGGCAAGCGCTAGTTCTATAAAAACCCTAGAATAGCCTTAAATTCAATTTCTTGAAGGCGGCAAATGAACCAATATCTTTACACCTCGTTTATTACCTTACTTACGGTTTTACTGATGTTTGGCCTAACGTTTAATGTGGGCAGAGCCAGAGGTAAATATCAGGTCAAAGCACCTGCAGTTTCAGGTCATGAGCTATTTGAGCGTGCCTATCGTATCCAGCTCAATACGATTGAAAGTGTATTGATGTTTTTACCTGCCCTATGGCTTTATGCCATCTTCATTGGAGATAAGGGGGCCGGTGATTCTGGCGTTATTTGGTTAGTTGCTAGGCTTGCGTATGCGATTTCTTATCAACTCAACCCATCTAAGCGGGGTTTAGGTTTCTTGGTATCTATTTTGGTAATAGCCGGTTTATGGACTGGTGCTGCCTACGGTATCTTTCATCAGCACATGAAGGTCTAATCATGAAAGCTCCAGATAAGCGCTGCTGTGGCTCTGGTGTTTGCATCATTAATGATGCAGGCGAGTGCTGGTGTGGACAGGTTTGGGATGGTGAAAAAATGGCTGCACCAAGCTTAAATCTGAATGTGTCGGCATCCCCCAGTCGGAATTCAGACTCGGATAAGACTGAGCCTGAGCATTGATGCTTTTTATTTCATGCTGTATTGCAGACCAATTTCAATTAATGAAAACAATTAGGAGATTTAAATGATTCAAAAGTTACGCATCAAACTCGCTCGCTTCATTCTGGGTAAACATTGCCCTTGCTATCAAATGGGCTATCACAATATGGTTGATTTTCAGCAACGTAGTGCTGACCAGTTAGCCAATGCTCAAGCGCGTAGCAAGTAAGTTATTTATCGGCAATTTCTAGGGCATTGATATGAGCGTGAGACGTTGGCAAATGCGCAGAAACTGTGCTTTGACTCCGAAGCAGTTACTCCAGTTTTATATTGCCCTGGTCTGCTTCTCATTAATTGTCGCAACTGGCTTTTTCTTGGCTGGGGTGTGGGTTATTCCCATTTTTACAGCCTTAGAGTTAACTGCAGTAACGATTGGTTTCTTAATCTACTGCAGGCATGCCCTTGATTCAGAAACGATTGAAGTTGATGGCAAGCGCCTGATGGTTAAAAAGTTCATTGGCTATAAAGAAACTTTTTACGAGTTCAATACTCAGTGGGCAAAAATTGAACCTCCGATAGAGGGCTCGAAAATATTTTATATTAGCCAATCCAACATGCGGGTTGAGCTTGGGCAGTTTATTCGATACGAGCAACAGCTTGCTTTGATTAGGCAGATGCGAGCGTACTTAGGTTAATTGTATATTGCTTAATCTCCATGCTACTAGGGCGCTAGAGAAAATTTGAATGCAAAGCAATATAAAAGTAAGGCTGTTGACGATTACAAAGTAGTTTGCAAAAGGTGAGAGCATTACAGGCATGCCATCTTGCAGCGCTGTTTCTCTTAAGTAATCCATGCGCGGTATGAGTAAAAAACTTGCCACCCCAACAGCGACTATCAATATCAACGATGGCAGACGAACTACTTTCAGTTGAGAGATGCCGCGCTTAATCAAGATGTTGGAGAGACTGAGGATGATAAAAGCGCATCCTAAAAAGTAATACGAGAGATGTTGCATCAGTAGGTGGGCAATCATTCCAGCCGCTTGAGAATCTTCCATTAAAAGATAGGGAGCGAAGCACCCAAGGGCTTGAGCCATGATGCCGCCGGCCATCAGGCAGGCAAGCAAGCGCAGTAAGCGCAGTGATAAGCGGTATTTGATCGTAGAAGCTTCAACCATGGGATAAAAAGGGTTAATTAATGCGCTGCAGCACAAAGTTGGAATCAGTTTCATACTAGCCCTAATCTAATTTTTATGCCAAATACACCATGGAAGTCACTAAAGCAGTCAAGGTAGCCCTAAACGCCTTGGTCGATATTGCAAGCCACTCTACCAATGGTCAGCTAGTACCTGTTCCAGAAATTGCTCAGAGACTACAAATGTCGATTAGTCGTATTGAGCTTTTACTACGACCTCTTCGGGAGTCGGGCTTAGTGATTGGAATCAAGGGGCGAACTGGCGGCTATCAGCTCCTAAAAGATCCTCGCATGATTACGATTAAAGACATCGTTTTGGCGATGAACCGTATTAAAAAGAGAAAAGTAGAGGTATCTGATATTGCAAAAGAACTTTATCAGTCTCTAGAGACTTATATGATGAACTGCATCTCTAATGTGACCTTAGCATCTGCTATCAAAGACTATATTCCACGCTTTAGTGAGGCACAAACTGCGCCTGAAAGAAAATCCTACTTTCCTATCGAGTCTGAAGTGAAGGTGAAGCAAGAAAAAAGACCTAAGGGAGAGTTTCAGAAAGTGGTGAAGACTTCATTTAAAAAGTCAGAAGAATTCCCACGCGGCCCAAACTCAATTTTTAGCTTTGCTGACTATCTGAATAAAAACTCACCAGCAAACTAAAGCTGCCAAGTTATTTGCCGTGGACATCAAAGAGGTTTCCTATCCTGATTTAGCTTTTGTAGATATTGAAACCACGGGGTCTCATTTTGATCGTGATCGGATTACAGAGATCGGTATCAAAACGCTTGCAAGCAATCAAATTCAGGTATGGGAACAGTTAATCAACCCAGAAACCTTTATTCCACAAAACATTCAACGACTTACCGGCATCTCCCCCCAAATGGTGGAGAACCAACCCTCCTTTGAGCAGATTGCGAGAGATTTAAAACAAGAGCTTGAGGGAAAAATCTTCGTTGCTCATAACGCCCGATTTGATTATGGATTTATTAAGGCTTCTTTTAAAAGAATCGGAATTGAATTCAAGCCCAAGGTCTTATGTACGGTAAAACTTTCTAGACTGCTGTTTCCAGAGCAGCCTCGCCATAATCTCGATACCATCATTAATACCCATGGTCTTCAGGTTAGCGCTCGTCATCGCGCACTCGGTGATGCTGATTTATTGCTGCAGTTTTGGAAAGTATGTGAAACAAAGTTTGGTAAAGAAAAACTCAATGAAGTCATCAATCAACTCATTGGCAATCCAAGTCTGCCGCCAAATATAGATAAGGCATTGATAGATTCCATCCCCGAGGCTCCTGGCTGCTATATTTTTTATGGCGAAAACAAAATACCTCTGTACATCGGCAAAAGTATCTCCTTGCGTAGCAGGGTAATGGGGCACTTTCAAGGAGCCCTAACGCAGCGTAAAGAAATGAAACTCTCTTTACAAATCCGAGATATTGATTGGATCGAAACGAGCGGAGAGCTTGGCGCCCTTATTTTGGAGTCTAGGCTAATCAAAGAACGTATGCCTAGTATGAACATCAAGCTGCGTAGATCAAAAGACCTGTGTGCTTGGAGTCTGGTTGAGGATGACTCTGGGGTGCTTACACCCGTCTTGGTTACCTATCATCAACTAGCCCCTGGCTTGCAAGAGAACTTATATGGCTTGTTCTACAGCAAACGGGAGGCGCATGCATATTTGAAGGCTATTGCTAAGAAACATCATCTTTGTGAAGCATTGCTCGGTATAGAGAAGAGAATTGAAGGTAAGGCCTGTTTTGGATATCAGGTAAAGCAGTGCGGGGGCGCCTGTCTCAATCTCACCCCGATTAGCCTGCATAACCTACAGCTGAAGACAGCGCTAGAGCTCTTCAAAGTTCAGGTGTGGCCTTATGCTGGCCCTATTGCGATTAAAGAAGGTGGCGAGATGATTGTGATTGATCAATGGTGCTATCTTGGTACTGCCATTAATCAAGATGAGCTTTATGAGCTCGCAGAATCTGGCGAAGCTGAGTTTGATTTGGATATTTACAAGATAGTCAAAAAAGCCTTATCGGGTGTCTATAAACAACATGTGATGCCCATTAGTATTCAATAAGAATATTTCATTAGCATGCAATCATCTTCCAATCAATGACTACTGCAATCTACTGGTTTAGAAACGATCTTCGCATAGAAGATAACCCAGCATTGGTGCTGGCTTGTAAGAGCGCTGATTTTCTCCTACCTATTTACGTTCATGACAAGCGCTTAGAGGAAGAAACCCCATGGGGATTCTCAAGAATCAGTGAGCACCGTAAAGTCTTTTTACAAGAGTCATTAGAAGATTTAAGAGCGCAGCTAAGAAGCTTGGGATCTGATTTAGTTGAACTTTCTGGTGATTTTAGGGAGGTATTTTCAAATCTACGCACTCAACTTGGCGTAAGTCAGATCTATTGCGAACAAATTGAAGTGCCCGAAGAATTGCAGCAAGTCTCTGCGTTGCGAGATATTGGCTTTGAGGTTCAAACTGTATGGCAATCGAGCATGTTAGATCCTCATTCTTTGCCATTTCAATTGAAGCAAATGCCAGATATCTTCACGCAATTCCGGCAACAGATTGAAAAGTCTAAATTGAGATTTGCAAAGCCTGTAGATAGCGTACAAGTGATTCCGCCATTGCCAAATGATGGAGCGGCTTATGGCCTGCAAACTGGGGCCGACACTAAGGCCAGCAATAGCTTGTTTATCGGCGGGGCTCGTAGCGCACATACGCATATTCATCAATACTTTGAGCGTCGTCTAGTCGACACCTATAAGCTCACTCGTAATCAACTTGTAGGCATGGATTACTCCAGTAAATTTTCTCCTTGGCTTGCTTTGGGTTGTTGCTCTGCAAGAACTATTGCAAATGTGCTCTCAGATTATGAGAGCCGGTATGGTGCAAATGACGGTACTTACTGGCTTTGGTTTGAGTTGCTTTGGCGGGATTATTTCCGCTTCCTACACTTTAAGTATGGAGCTAGACTTTACCGGTCAGCAGGTCTGGGTAGTAACAGAGGCAATTCATTTGATGGTCTCAAATTTAATCAGTGGGCCTCAGGAAATACTGGGACGCCCTTGGTTGATGCCGCTATGCGTGAATTAAGCAAGACAGGTTTTCTATCTAACCGCATGCGTCAGATTGTGGCAAGCTTCTGGATATACGATATGCAAGGTGACTGGCGATCCGGTGCTGCATGGTTTGAATCTCAACTCATTGACTACGATGTGTATAGCAACCAAGGAAATTGGCTCTATATTGCCGGCAAAGGTACAGATCCAAGGGGTGGCAGACCATTTAATGTCGCCAAACAAACAAAGGACCATGATCCTGATGGCGCATATCAAAGGATGTGGCTAAACGAGGCTGCCTAGTACGCTGGGGTAAATGCCTAGAGCAATTGACATGTGAGCTCTCTAGTATTAGCGAATGTCTCAGCTAATCGAATTAACTTATGTAAGTGAACCAGCTCAAAATATGTCTTTTTTGGGTTTGATGCGTCTTTTATATCACTCATATTCGAATAACCAAGCCCTGGGCATCACTGGAGCGCTTATTTATGAGAATAATAAATTTGGTCAAGTGATTGAAGGGGCGGAAAAAGATATCGAAGCCTTGTGGCAAAAAATTCAAAAAGATGGCCGACATAAAAATGTTCGCTTAATTGAGGTCAAGCCCATTAGTGAGCGAAGCTTTAGTAAATGGACCATGGTTTTTCAAGGAAGTGAAGAGATTGCCAAAACCCTGCCAGAAGTGAGTGCTGCAGTTGAGGATATTGAGTTTCCGGTAGGTCACCCATTATTAATTGCCTTGAGAGATAGCGGTTAAGAAGACTGGGTATTCATCGGTTTCTGCTTTACTGATTAGACTTCAATCTAGTAAACCCTTTAGCAAAATCAATGACTTAGGAAAAAACACCTAGGTCATTTTTCTATCTGTGTCGCTCAAGAATTAAGTAATTGATATCGGCTATTGACACAATTGCCGTTCCTCGATAAATTAAACAAGTGTTTAATAAAACTTAAATAAGGCATGGAGACAATGAAAAAAATTAATCGCGCTGATCTAACGGCAGCTTCAGAAAAATATAAAAATTGGGGTAAGTGGGGACCAGATGACGAGATTGGTACTCTGAATTTCACTAGTCCAGAAGACATTGTCTCGGCAGCACAATTGGTTCGTAAGGGCAAAGTGATTTCATTGGCTCTCAATTTTGATAGCAATGGCCCTCAAGGAGCCAAGACAAAATATCCATCCATGGGACGCATTAATCCTGTGCACACTATGCTCCGTACAGGAACAGATGCCTATGCGGGTGTATTGGATAAACGTGGCATTCGTGCTGCTGACGATATGGTTGTGATGCCTCTTCAATGCGGTACCCAATGGGATGGATTGGGACATGTTTTTTATGAAAACTACATGTATAACGGCTACGATTGCCGTGAAGTCTCGTCAGCTGGTGCGGCAAAATGCGGTATCGAAAAAACGAAAGCCAAGATGGTTGGGCGAGGCATCTTGCTCGATGTAGCAAGAGCTAAAGGGATGGATTGCTTGCCTGATGGTTATGGCATTACCTGTCAGGACTTAGATGACACCGCCAAGAAGCAGGGTATCGAAATTAAGCGCGGCGATTACATCATTGTTCGTACCGGTCAGATGGAAGAAAAAATTAAATCCGGAAGCTGGGATGGATATCCTGGTGGCGATGCTCCTGGATTTGCATTTGAAACCCTTGAATGGATTCAGCGTACCGAGTTGGCAGCATTAGCTAGCGACACCTGGGGATGCGAGGTTCGTCCAAATGAATCTGAGGCTGGCATCAATCAACCATGGCATTGGATCACCATTCCAATTATGGGCATGACGATGGGCGAAATTTTTTATTTGAAAGACATCGCTGATGACTGCTTAGCAGATGGCATTTATGAATTTATGTTTGTCGCTCCTGCCATTCCAATTACTGGGGCTGTTGGTTCGCCGACTAACCCGTTAGCAATTAAATAAGAGCCTTAGGCCAAAAAATTCCATAAATGTGGATTGGAGACAAAATGCGTATTTCTGTTTGCGACGTATGCAGTGATTTCTATAAGGTACTGCGGCTCGGGCTGATTGGTGGTCTTAGCCTGTTGGCAATCAACGCTATGGGGGCTTATCCTGACAAACCTATCAAATTGGTTGTCGGATTTCCTCCTGGCGGGCCAACAGATATGACCGCTCGTATCATTGCGCCGAAGCTAGGTGAACTCCTGAAGCAGTCTGTTTTTATTGAAAATAAGGCAGGTGCAGGGGGCAACGTTGCCGCGCAGGTGGTAGCGAATTCTCCTCCCGACGGCTACACCTTTTTGGTGAACTCTGCAGCTTTTGCGGTAAATCCATCGCTGTATGGCGCGGCAGCGGGTTATAGTCCGGAAAAGAATTTTGTGCCAGTAGTGTTCGTTTCCACTCAGGCCAATGTTATTAGTGTGAATGAATCTGTTCCAGTAAAAACATTGGCTGAACTTAAAGAGTATTCGGCTAAGAATAAATTATCGTATTCAAGCCCAGGTTATGGAACAACGCCACATTTAACTTGTGAAAATGTATTTCGCTTGCAATGGAAGCAAGATATTAATCACATTCCGTACAAAGGCGCTGGCCCTGCTTCAATGGCTGTAGTCGGTGGTGAGACTCCTATTGCTTGTACAGCAGTAGCTGGCGTGTACCAGTTTTCTAAACAAGGAAAAGTGCGCATCTTAGCAATCTCCAGTGAGAAGCGCTCTCCTAACTTGCCAGATGTCCCTACCTTAATTGAATTAGGGTATCCGCAAATTAAGGATTACACCTGGTCTGCAATGATGGCTCCAATCAAAACACCCAATGACATTGTTCTGAAGATGAATCAAGCGGTCAATACAGTTCTACAGATGCCTGATGTCAAGGAGCAGATGGATAGGGCTGGTTTAGTTGTGATGGGCGGAAATCTTCAGCAGACCAATGAATACATGGGTGAGGAAGTTACCCGCTGGTCGGCTATTGTTAAAGCGCTGGGGGCTAAGGTTGAGTAGGAGGAGCTAAGAAACCTTGTTCGCAAAAATCCAAAATTTCAGGGATGGCTTGCGTGAGGTTTCCTCCTTTACATCGACCTTTTGAGATCACTTCTATGCGACCAGTATTGGACGCTACATACAAATATAGACCCATGACAAAAATTAAGCGCCAGGAAATGGATTCTGCACTTAATTTAGGAAGAGTTGTTTTCAACTCCTCCATAAAGCGTAGGCTAGTTTTGTCATATAGCTTTGATCGCAAAGCGTTTTCAATACTTTTTGGTTCGTTATGAAGTCGCGCTTGCAGCTTTACAAAGCTTTTTCCGCCCTTATCTTCATTTGCCATCCGCAATGGGGGGTAGATAAATGCGTATATCAATTCGCGCAAAGGTATCGGTTTATTTTTGGCTCTTGTTTTAGCTTCGCTCAAGAGCGTATTGCGTTCTTCCAGAATAATGCTGGCGCGTCGCTCAAATACGGCGTTAAACAACCCCTTTTTATTTTGAAAATGGTAATTAATCAATGCCTGATTTACTTTTGCGCGGGTTGCAATATCGCGCACCGTAGTCATGGCATAGCCATGTTCAGAAAACAGGGCTTCTGCAATGTCGAGCAAACGCACGGCAGTGGTATTGCTTGAATGAGGACGTACTTTTTTAACCATTATTTTTTTAATTAATTTCAAATCACTTTAACAAAAGGAAATGCGATGAGCAAAACAATTTTGACATGTGCAGTAACAGGGAATTTAACAAAACCGGAGATGACCCCTTATCTCCCTATAACGCCGCAGCAAATTGCTGATTCTTGCTTGGGCGCGGCTGATGCAGGGGCTGCAGTAGTCCATATCCATGTGCGCCACCCAGATACCGGCAAGCCATCCATGGAAGTGGATCATTATGCCGAGGTTATTCAGCTTATTCAAAAACACAATAAAGAGCTCATTATTAATTTAACAACAGGCCCAGGCGGTAGATATGTGCCAACCGAAGGTGATCCTAAGTTATTTGCGCCTGGCACTACCTTATGTGACCCGCTAAAGCGCGTAGAGCATATTGCAAAACTAAGGCCTGATATTTGCTCTTTAGACTTGAACACAATGAATTCTGGTCCAGACGTAGTGATGAATACGCCCTCTAACGTCCGTAAGATGGCAAAAGTAATCAGAGATGCAGGCGTAATGCCTGAGTTGGAGATTTTTGATACCGGGGATTTGAATTTAGCAAAAGATTTATTTAAAGATGGCACGCTTGAGGGTCCGGGTTTGTATACCTTTGTCATGGGTGTGAAATACGGTCTCAATACCGATCCCGCAACTCTGCTTTATATGCGAGATCAATTGCCTGTAGGTGCTCAATGGGCGGCATTTGGTATTAGTCGTGCTGAATTTCCGATCGTTGCACAAGCATGGCTCTATGGCGGACATGTTCGAGTTGGCATGGAAGACAATATTTACCTTGAAAAAGGTGTGCTCTGCGAAAGTAATGCTCAGTTAGTTGAGCGTGCTCATCGTATTCTGAGGGATATGGGCGGTGAATTAGCTTCATCCAACGAGGCGCGCGCGATGCTGGGTCTCAAGAAAACCAATTCATAGAGGCAACAATGGAGCACCCAAAAGGCTACGTTCGTCGCATTGTTACAGGTCATGATGCTGAGGGGAATGCCATCGTTACACACGATGGTGCGGCCCCTTCAGTCCATTCCAATCCCCTAAGAGTTGGATTTTATTTAACGAATTTGTGGCATACCGACGCAATGCCAGCCCCAATTGATAATTCACCGGATACTACTTCACGCCCATTGCAATTAGAGCCCCCAAAAAATGGCACTGTTGTAAGAATTATCGAATTCGGTCCTGAGGGCGAGTGGCTTCATAAATTGGCTCAAAATGAAGCGAAAAGTGTCTTTGGCTCCATGGGTACCAATAAGGCCTCTACCTATGAAGCTGGCGCCCATCCTCTCATGCATCGCACTGAAACGGTAGATTATGCGGTGGTGCTTGAGGGTGAAATTTATCTTGTATTAGATAAAGAGGAGCGTCTCATGAAGCAAGGTGACTTCTTGGTAGAAAGAGGGACAAATCATGCTTGGAGTAATCGCTCCGGTAAGCCTTGCAAAATGCTTTTTGTGTTGATTGATGGCAAGTTTGATCCTGAGATTCAGAAACACTTTTAAGGTAAATCATGAAGGCTTTATTGCGCTCATTAGCTTGTATTTGTGCTCTGTTTTTTCTAGGTTCTACGCACTTTGTGAGCGCCCAAAGCTATCCAGATAAATCAATCCGCTTGATGGTGGGTTATGCACCCGGTGGCCTGACTGATGGAGTTGCGCGTACTTTGTCCCCGCAATTATCTGAAATACTGGGCAAGCAAGTAGTTGTTGAAAATCGTGGCGGCGGCGGGAGTTCAATTGCAACTGATGTAGTCGCTAAAGCACAGCCTGATGGCTATACGCTTCTCATGGCAGATCAGGCATTAATTAGTAATCCCAGCTTATTTCCAGCATTGCCCTACGATACCTTCAAAGACCTTCAGCCAGTAGCTCTTGTTGGAACGGCGGCTTCGGTGATCGTCGTAAATTCATCGGTGCCAGTTCGAGATTTAAAAGCCCTAATCGCTTTGGCTAAGAGTAAGCCAGGTACTTTGAACTATGCATCGGGCGGAAATGGAACAATGACGCATTTGGCTGGTGAGTTATTTAAACAAGTCGCTCGTGTTGATATTGTGCATATTCCTTATAAAGGTACTGGCCCTGCAGTTGTTGATTTACTGGGGGGTCAGGTGCCAATGATGTTCAGTAGTATTGGGCCAGTAGCGCAATACATCAAGTCAGGGCAACTAATTGCCTTGGCAGTTACAGGAGAAAACCGCTCACCTGCGTTGCCTAATGTGCCAACCCTCTCTGAATTGGGTCTTGTGCAAGCAACGGTAATTGGTTATTGGGGAGTAATGGCACCCGCGGGGATGTCTAATGAAATTACCGAAAAACTTGCAAAGGCTATAAATGAAGCGGTTAAGCGTCCCGATATGAATCAGCGACTTGTCAATCTAGGGATTGATCCGTCTTTTGCATCAGGACTCCGTTATGAAAAGATCTTAAGCGCCGAGATTCCTAAATGGAGTCAGGTAATTAAGAATGCCAATATCCGAATTGACTAAGCTTTAGAAAGGCGCCAGTGAGAATCGTAGACATTAGAGAAGTTGCGATACCCTTGAATTCAAGTATCCGCAATGCGGTATTTGATTTTAGTGAGATGACTACATCGGTAGTAGCGGTGATAACGGATGTGATTCGCGATGGTAAGCCCGTAGTTGGATTTGCCTTTAACTCCACAGGGCGCTATGCCTGTGGTGCGCAAATGCGGGACCGTTTGATTCCACGCATTATGAAAGCTAATCCCGAATCCCTATTAAATGATGCAGGCAATAATTTAGATCCTGAAAAAATACTAAGCTGCATGATGCAGCGAGAAAAACCAGGTGGACATACGGAGAGATCTGTAGCTGTTGGAACTATTGAGGTTGCCATTTGGGATGCGGTTGCAAAGATTGAAGGCCTGCCATTGCATGTCACCTTGGCAAACCAGTTTTCTGGCGGAAAAGTGCGCAAAGAAATTCCTTGCTATGTAGGCGGTGGGTGGTACGCACCCAATAAAGGAATTCCTCAGCTATTGGAGGAGATTCAGAGTCGACTTGATCAGGGCTACACCACCATGAAAATCAAGGTTGGTGGTGCCCCTATAGCGGAGGATATTGCCCGAGTAGAGGCTTCCTTGAAGATTGTTGGGGGAGGGCAAAATTTGGCAGTAGATGCTAATGCGGGGCTGAGTCCAGAGCGTGCACTTGCTTACGCTAAAGCACTACAACCTTACCAACTCCGTTGGTTTGAGGAGCCTACCGATCCGCTAGATTTTGCCTTACTTGCAGAAATTGTTGACATCTATTCAGCGCCGATAGGAACTGGAGAAAATCTATTTTCAACACAAGACATCCGTAATCTCGTTCAGTTCGGTGGCTTACGTAAGGAGACTGACATTATTCAAATTGACATTCCACAGTCCTATGGAATCGTTCAATTTAGTAGAACATTGAAAATGCTGGAGGATCGTGGCTGGGGAAGACATTCCATTTTCCCTCATGGAGGCAATCAAATGACATTGGCAATTGTTGCTGGCTTTGGTTTGGGTGGATGTGAAGCATATCCAGGAACATTCGGAGTCTTTGCGGGATTTGCAGACGATTCTCAGGTTGCTAATGGAAAAATCAATTTATCCGAGCAGCCTGGAATTGGTTTTGAAGGACAAAATGCCCTTTATGAAATCATGCGCAATATTGTTTAGTGTTAGCTATCACCCGGGAGAGCAATGAGTTCCTTTAAACCAGTAGATGAATTAAATGGCAAGGTTGCGGTAATTATTGGCGGCAATGGTGCTGTCGGATTTGCTACGGCCAAACGATTGGCTAAATTAGGTGCAACTTGTGTATTGATTGGGCGACATTCCCTTGAAAGGGGGGTCGAGCAGATCAAGCAATTGCCTCCTGGCAAACATTTTTGCTTGAATGCTTCAATTACGGATTCGGCCACTTTAATTGCCGCAGCAAAAGAAGTCGAAAGACGTGTGGATAGATGCGATATCTTGGTGAACTCAGCAGGCTTTACAAAACCAGTCCCAGTTGCAGATTTGAATGCATTAACAGATGACTTAATTGATGAGGTATTGAAGGCCAATTTTCGAGGGGTTTTTGCTTCGATTAGGGCATTTCAGCAGTTGCTTAAGGCAAATGGCGATGGATTAGTTGTGAATGTCTCTTCAATTGCTGGCTTCACTGGTGTTGGCAGTAATCTTGCTTATGTCGCTGCTAAGGCGAGTCTTGATATTGTGAGTGAGTCTTTAGCAAAAGTTTTAGCGCCGGAGATACGCGTCTTATGCGTGTCTCCAGGTGTAGTGGATTCTGGTTTTGTACCGGGACGCGGAGCCGACTTCAATGATAAAACTGCAGCAACAACCCCATTAAAGCGTATTGGTACCCCTGATGATGTTGCGGCTGCGATTGAAGCTTGTGCAACACGGTTAAGATTTTCAACAGGAACCCGAATAGTGGTTGATGGTGGTCGACACCTCTAATTCGAAGGAGGAGACTAGACTCAAAAATAATATAGAAAGAGACTATGAGATTATTTAGCTTTATTCAAAACGGTAAAAAAAGTATCGGCGTTCTTTGCAAGAAAGATTCGAATGAATTTGTAGATTTATGTGCTACGAACTCAAGTATTCCAACAGATTTGTACGGTCTGATTGCGATAGACCCTCAGTTTACAAAAGCAAAAGAAGCACTTTCTAATCCGAATGCTGTCATCAAAAATATTGCTGATATTCAGTTTGATATTTTGATTGATCGCCCTGGAAAGATAGTCTGCATGGGTCTGAACTATGCTGACCATGCTAAAGAGGGCGGCAATGCTCGGCCAGACTACCCAAGCTTTTTTCTACGGGGCCCTAGTTCGCTTACCGCACATCAGGCTTGCATCATTAGGCCCAAGGTATCCGATAAGTTGGATTATGAAGCGGAGTTGGCCTTTGTTGTTGGTAAAAAGGCACGTAATTTAACCAGAGAAAACGCGCTGGATTGTATAGCTGGCTACAGCATCTTTAATGATGCTAGCTTAAGAGATTACCAGCGCAAAACAACCCAATGGACTATAGGTAAAAACTTTGATCAGACCGGAGGATTTGGTCCATGGCTGGTAACGCCAGATGAATTGCCGCTGGGCGCACATGGCCTACAAATTCAGTCAAGATTAAATGGCGCAGTAATGCAGAATGCAAATACTAAGGATTTCTTATGGGATGTCGTAGAAACCATTATCTTGATAACAGAATGCATGACCTTGGAGCCTGGTGATGTAGTGATTACGGGAACGCCTGCAGGAGTAGGCTATGCTAGAACTCCACCAGTATTCATGAAGCCTGGCGACATCTGCGAAATTGAAATCGAAAATATTGGCGTATTGCGTAATTCGATAGAGGATCAGACGTAATAATCTTCAGAACAATAGGGACTCTCACTGGAAATAGTGGGGGCTTTGACTTCAAGCGCATATTCAATAGGCTTGCTATCCTTAGCCTTGTTTTCCTATATTTGAATTGCAATCAATGAATATCCATGCCGATTACAGTAAGCGAGTTGTCATTAATCACCATGACTTACCTTGGGTTCCTAGTCCTGAATTCGGGATTGAAAGACGTATGCTCGATCGCATGGGTGATGAGGTAGCAAAAGCGACCTCAATTGTTCGCTACCAGCCCGGCTCCAAATTTCAAACACATACTCACGAGTTTGGTGAAGAGATTCTTGTTTTGGAGGGTGTCTTCAGTGACGAAACTGGTGACTATGAAGCTGGTACCTACATCATGAATCCGCCGGGTTCATCGCATGCACCCTATAGCCAATCTGGCTGTACGCTGTTTGTTAAGCTCAGACACCTTGGCCCAGAACAGGTCGAGCGAGAAATTATTGACACCACAAAAGCACCTTGGTATCAGGGCATGGTCCCCGGTCTTACAGTCATGCCGCTGATGCAGCAGGGAAGTGGATCGACTTTAGTACGCTGGGCTCCTCAAACCTATTTCAGTCCACACAAACATTATGGCGGCGAGGAAATCTTTGTTGTTGATGGCGTATTTGAAGATGAGCATGGCCGCTACCCTGCAGGTTCATGGATTAGAAGCCCTCATATGAGTCTGCATCAGCCTTTCAGTAAAGAAGGCTGCACTATCTTTGTAAAGACGGGGCATTTGCTGTCATAAGCCCAGATGAGATTGGAGGCGGAAGCCTAGAATCGAACCAGGGTAATGAGATTTGCAATCTCATGCATAACCACTCTGCCATTCCGCCACAGCTGCCTTTATAACTGAAAAATATTTTTTCCGCTGGATGGATGATCTGGTGCTGAACTCTATTCAGTAACAGCATGCACTAACTTGTCATGAAACCTTCATCAGATTGACTTATCCCCCTCTTACATTGATTGAACAGAAATTTATTTCTAAATCATATAAAGGGTAAAGAAAAAATGAAAACGCTTATTAAAAATTTCATGGGGCGTAGACCTCATTTCTGTTTCATCATGATTGCTGCAAGTTGCTTGGGAATTGGCTTGGCCGTAACTCAGGTTCAAGCAAATATTCCGGATGCTTCAACAGAATCGAATAATCCGCACCATCTCCCAAATGAATTTAATCCAAAGTTACAAACCTTGGATGAAAAGATTCAAATAGCCACCCTTGAGGCAAAGAAGGTTCTTGGCATGACACAAGAGGGGGTTTCACAGGAGCTTGAGACTATCCACAGTATTGCCTTCAAAGGAGTGACTGTCAGCTCTAAGCCAGTTTTTGATTACACCACTGGTACATCAAACTAATTCTGTAGGGGGCTAGGTATTAAAGCCTAGTCCTCTAAATCCTCGCTGCTGTCATCGATTCGATATTCCACTTTGATTTTCTTCAGTATCGGATGCAGTAGTGCATCCCTGCTTTTTGAAGTGGGATCAGTTAAATAGCAATAGCAATAAAAAGGAATCGGTTCTTTTTCAGCCAGCTCGCGATCTTCAGTAGTAAAGGTAGTCATGGTGCTCTCCCTAAATCAATCAGATGGTTACCTATGGGCTGTTGGAACAAACGAATCGCAACCAGTAGCAATCCGAATTGATCCACATCTCCCATAAGTAGATTGCATTCTTAGCGTTTTAGTGTGACTTGTCTATCGCTTCCAAAATTATTTTTTGATAAATTTTAAGAGGTGAAATTGTCATATTTGAGCCCTTTATCTCAAGCTTAAATATGACAAAAAGTGACGAAAAAATTCATAAAGATGTCACATGAAAGGTAGAGCATTTCAGTCGAGTTCAATGCAAAATTGGAGGAGCATCAAAATGTCAGATCAACACTTAAATGACAAGGTCATTAACTTTAGAAGAATGGCTGCGGAGTATTTTCAAAAAGCGGCCTGGAATCAGTTATTAGCCTTAGATAATTACAGGGAAAACAACTTTGAAGTGGCGGAGCGATTTGCCCAACTTTCTTTCGAGGATCAAATGAATGCGGTAGAGTATGCAGAGTTGGCAGATGCCGAATCAGAGCTCTTGCTTGATTTGGAGTTATTGGGGGAAAGTTGATCGTTAAGAGTGGCCGAGTGGCTATCAAGGTTTTAGTTGCTTTATTCCTGGCAATTGGAATTTCATATCAAGCTGCTTCAGCTACTGTCGCTAGAAGCGATATTCTTTTGCACATCGCCACTCAGTGTGTTGATCCATCCAAAACCAATTACTGCTCTAACTGTATGCTCCCAAGAGCGGATGCAGGCTGTGGAAATACTTCAGAGTGTAAGAAAACCAACGAAGTTTGGGCGCTGAATAAAAAATATACCGCAATCAGAGATATTAAGATGTGCGGTTGTCCGGCTAGCTTTGTTCATGGGCTGGCGATACCTAGAGATGTCGTCACTGGTATTGAGGATCCAAATCGAGAAGAGGATATCTGGCAATTTGCTTGGGTCATCGGCCTGGAGCGTATCGAGCCAGAATCACTGGCATTGGTAGTCAATCCCAAATCAGAACGATCACAGAATCAACTGCATGTGCATATTCTCAGGTTAGATAAAAATGCACGCGCAACATTTTCTGGCTATTCCCATGCGTATATTCAAAATCTCGATCAGGTTTGGGGTATCGCTCAAAAGATTGCTAATTCTCAAGGCTTAAGTGATTATGGGGTCTTGGTTGCCCAAGAGTCTTCTGGTCGATATATCGTGCTTGTTAGTCCCCAGAGCCCTGAGGCTGCTTTTACAGTATGGAATTGCAATCATTAGCTACCCAACCAGCATCAATTCAATAGCAAGCTTTATTGAATGTGCATTTTCGGTTTGGGTATAGTAGAACTCATCAGCAGACTATCTCAATAACTTACTTGCAAGCCATGAAAAAACTAATTTCCATTTTGATTCTGGGTATCTTTGTAGGAGCAAATTCTTCTACTGTTTTTGCTAATCCTCCGGTTGCTCCGTTTTATGCATCCCTCCAGAACATGACCCCAAGCGGTCAATTGGGTCAGGTAATCAAGAAAGAGCCTGTTCAAACCTCGGTAAAGGGTTCTCAGGCATGGAGGATTGCGTACATTTCTTCGGATTTTGGTGGCAAGAAAACAATTGTGACTGGCCTAGTAGTTGCCCCAAAAGGAGTACCGCCTAAAGAGGGTAGGCCCATCATGACTTGGGCGCATGGTACGACGGGTGCTGCTCAAAATTGCGGCCCATCACAGGTTCTGGACCCTGTAGTCCCGCTCAATGAATATTTTTTAATTGGCGGAAACTCTTGGACGGATTATGGAATCCCTGCTGTTGAAGAATTTATTCAAGAAGGCTATGTAGTCGTTGCAACTGACTATCAAGGTCAGGGTGGTGGGGGAAGACATCAATACGCTCTCGCTTCTACAAACTCTATGGATACGATTGATGCTGCTAGAGCGGCCAGCTCCATGAAAGAAACTGGCGCCGGTAAGAAAACCATTGTCTATGGTTGGTCTCAAGGCGGTGGCGTAGCAGTGGCAGCAGCGAGCATGCCAGAGTATTTCTCGAAAAAGGGTACAGCTGCTGACAATCTTGAATTAGTTGGTTCTGTAGCCCTGGCTCCTGACGATATTGCCATCATGCTGCCTGGAGCTACGGTCGATCAGGCTAGTGCGCAAAAGTCTCTGAGTGGATTGATTCAGATGTTTACTAGTAATGTCTTTGATTTTTCTCACATGGCAATGAGCATGTGGGGAGTGCAGGCCGCTAATTCGAAATTAAAGTTAACGGACATCTTTACCGATGACGGCGCTAAAGTTCTGGATGAGGTTATTAGCAATAAGTGTATGCATGCTTTTGCAGACACGCTAAATTTCAACTTTGGTACCCAGTACAAAACACTCTTGAAACCGCAAATCAATAATCCCTTGGAGTGGACCAAGACCATGGTTAATGGTAGTGTCAATCCTATCAAGCCTATTGCACCAGTAGTCATTTATTGGGGAAATAAAGATACGACTAATCCTCCAATCATGGGTAAGCTCTACCAAGAGCAGATGTGCAAAATGGGCGGTAATGTGAATCGGGTTGAATTGCCAGGCAATCAATCGCATTTCACTACACCTGGGGCCTCAAAGCCTTTTTATCTGCCATGGATTAAGGATCGCTTGGCTGGTAAACCCGCCACCAATAATTGTGATCAGGCCGCGCAACTCCCAAGTTAAGTGCTTGGGGCCTATTGCTTCAATTGGGTAGCAATACGCCTAGTCAGTTTGGGTGAGCTTGAATCAATGTGAAAGCGATGGCGCTCTTCTTGCATTAGTAAGTCATCAGCCGTGAATCGATCAAAACGTCTTAAGTAGTCTGCCCAGGTTTCAAATACGAAATATTCTAAAAATTTTCCTGCATGCTCAGCATCCTCAAAGAGACTCCAAGATAGCGCCCCTTGCTTTAGACGTGAACGTCTAGTCTTTGCCATCAATTTTCTGAAATGCTCCACCTGTTCTTTATGGATATGGTATTCGACTGAGATCATGACTGGACCCTCGTCCAGATCAATATCTCTCGAGGGGTGCGGGCGCTCTATTGGGCATACTGGTGTGAGATCTTCCACTTCATGACCATGAATGCGGTGTTTGCGTATTAATAATAGGGCGATGATGCCAAAAATGGCGCTTGCTACTATGCCCGTTGTTACATCAGTTGAGTTAGTAATTTTTCCCCATACAACTGCACCAAGCGCGCTTCCACCCATCAGACTCATTTGGTAGAAAGACATGCCACGAGCCCTAATCCAATTTGGTAGGGAGAGTTGAGAGGTAGTGCTTAAGGTATTACCAACACTAAACCAAGACATACCGCTCACAATCATGATGGGTGCTGCATACCAAAGATTGGGTGCGAGCACTACTCCGGCTGAGCTAATAGAGAGAAAAATGATTCCGTAGCTTGCCATCTGCTGCGGTGTAAATTTCTCCCGTAAGTACTGTAGTTGAGAGCCAACAATGATGGCACCAAAACCAAGGCAAGAGAGTAGCAAGGTAAAAGTGTTGGCATCTCCACCAAAGTGGGATTTTGCGATCACTGGTAATAGCGCTAGCAGGCTAGACGACTGCATATAAAACAAAAATGATCGAATCAAAATCGATCGCATAGGTTTAGATTGGCGAATATATTGGGCGCCAACTCGCATCGCGCCAAAGAACCGCTCTCCTGGCAAGGTGGAGATATAACTCTGATTTTTCCAACGCAAGACAATCGCAGTCATGGCTAATGACAGAATCATATTTAAGGCAAATACATATTCAGTGCCTACCGATGCAATGATGAGGCCGGCAACTAGTGGGCCAAGAATGCGTGAGGCATTCATGGCGATGGAATTAAGTCCAAGCGCTAGATGCAACGTGTCGCGAGGGACTAAATCTGGAACGATGGCCGCATATACAGGCCAGCGCATTGCCAAGCCAATACCATTAATAAAAGTGAGCAATAGCAAGAATATTGGATCTAGGAGATTAAATACGGCAGATAGAAAAAGTAAGGTTGCATTAATTGCAAGCCATAGCTGAGTAAATACTAAGAAGTGTTTTCTATTGAGGATGTCTGCCAGCGCTCCGCTAGGAAGGCCAAACATTAATACCGGTAAGTTAGCGGCAGTTTGAACTAGAGCAATTAGGGTTGCAGATGTCGTTAGGGACGTCATCATCCAGGCTGCCGCTACATCATTAGTGTACATACATATATTGGCCACCAGCCAGGTCGACCATAGTGCTCGGAAGACGGGAATCTTTAAGGGCTCAAGCCATACGGGAAGCTTGGTGGGTATCAGGGAATCAGCGCTCATTGCATCATTATTCCCTAAACTCTACAGTTGTGATCGAGAGTATTCAATCTATCTATAGAAAGGAAGCCATATCAGCCTTAGCCGTACTGCTGCTTCTGTCCTTTATGGCGAGGGTTTTGTCTTATTGGGCTAGGCATAGTTCGCTTGTAAAGTAATGGAAAACAAAGCTCATTAAGAAAGGCAGTCATGACTCACCAACCACGCCGTCATTTTCTGAAAACTACAGTCGCAGGTACCGCAGCAGCAGTTGGCGGTTCGGGGTTCAGTATTCAAACAGCACAGGCTCACACAAACTCTGAGGCTAAGCTAGAAGCCAAGGCAAATCAAATCTCCCAAAAGCTGTTTGCTCAGGATGGTATGGCGGTGCCTATTGCAACTCAGCCTACAGTTTCACCATTGGCAAAAGGTCTTGATCGGTCCATGGTCCTTGGTGGAGGGGGTGAGTACTATATTGCTTGGTATTGTGGATTCTTTCATGGCCTTTATGAGGCAGGATTGGATATGGCCAATATTCCTGAGATGGTTGTAGGAACATCGGCAGGCTCTTATATGGGCTCCTCACTGTTGTCGGGAGAGTTCGGCCGCCTTCGTGCTGAGTTTGATTTCTTTGGCAAGTTCCCGCAAATCTTTGCAAAGATGGCGCCATTAGCAAACCCTAATCTTAGTCAGCAACGTGCTGATCAAATCAATATGAGCGCAAGTGATGGCAGCATTAAAACGCGCCAGATTATTGGGGCTGCAGCTTTAGCAGCTGACAACACACTCAACAGTGACCATATTGAAAAATTAGCGGCACTTTTGACGGGCGATAGTAAAAAAGATTGGCCTACCGCTCGGATGTTTACAACTGGGATTGATTGTTATTCAGGTGAGCGTTTAATTATTGGTCAAGCCGTTGCTAGAAAAAATAATATTCCATTGGCACACGGTGCTGCAGCCAGCAGTTCGTTGCCCGGTATTGGGGGTCCAACACTATTAGGTCAACGTTATGTCATGGATGGCGGTATCTGCTCCAATCCTGCGCATGTGGATGTCGTGGCTGGATCCAAAAGGGCATTGGTGATTACCTTGACTGATGGCATTACTGGCGCGGTATTGACGAGCATTCCGCATCCGATTGCACAAAACATTAAAGACGTTCAAGCAACGGGTACAAAGGTGCATTGGATTGTTGCTGGAACTCCTCCCGGAGTTAATCTTCTAGATCCAAAACAGATTGAAGGCGCCCTAAGAGTGGGATACGAACGAGCAAAGGTAGAGGCGCCAAAAATTAAGGCCTTTTGGGCATAGGTTTGAAACATGCTCTATTTAATAGCGGCGTAAGAATGGTATGGAAATACTAAAAATTCAGTTCTTGAGTTGAATTAAGGGAGGCAATCTTCAATGGCATTCAAAAATGTATTCCTTATATTGACAATTATTTTTTCAACTGCGTGTCTTTCTCAGGAATATCCCAATCGAACGGTCAAGGTGATTGTGGGCTATCCGGCTGGGTCATCGGTAGATCTTTACACCCGCAACATTAGCTCAAAACTACAAGATAGGCTGAAACAAGCATTTGTTGTCGAAAACAGAGTGGGGGCAGCAGGCACGGTTGCTGCTGAAGCGGTAGTTCACGCTAGTCCGGATGGTTACACCCTTCTGAGTACAGCATCTCAGATTGTCATTAATCCTTTTGTGCAAAAGATTTCATTTAACACTGAGAAGGATCTTGTTCCGATAGCTCAGACACTCTCTATTAGCTATCTTTTGGTAACTTCACCGAATTTTCCGGCGAATAATTTAAATGAGCTGGTTGATTATGTTCGCAAGAATCCCAAGAAATTCAATTACGGCTCCTATGGCAATGGTTCTGGACCTCACTTAGCTATGGCCATGCTGCAAAGGGCTTCAGGCATCGAAGTAACTCATGTGCAGTACAGGGGCTCAGGACAAATGTTGACTGCGTTAATGGCAAACGATATACAAATGTCTTTTGATACTACAACTGCCACATTGGAGTTGATTAAGGCTGGAAAATTAAAGGCAATTGCTATAGGCGGCCCTAAAGTGGTTGATGTTCTACCCAGTGTCCAACCCATTGCCCAGCTGTACCCAGGATTTAATTCGGATGGGTGGCAAGGAATCTTTGCTCCAGCCAATACGCCTTCTAATGTTGTTAGGAAACTGAATCTCGAAATTAACCAGATTATCCAAGGAGCAGAATTCCGCGATTTAGCTAAATCAAAAGGCGTTTCAGTTAGCTCTTCTTCACAAGCTGAATTTGCTGACTTCGTTAAGTCGGAGTTAAAGAGGTACGAACAAATAGTTAAAGAAAATAATATATATTTAGATTGAGCTCTAATTGCTTTGCTTGAGCTAAGAGATGGACTCAAGTAAGAATGGTGTAGAGTTTCTGCAAAAGATTGTAAAATAGTGGGAGACAAAATGTATAAATTGAAGGCAATAGTGCTTTTCTTATTCCAGTGTTTTTGGATTGCACATGCACAGGCAGAGCTGCCAGCTGGAATAAATGATCAAGCTATCCGGGCTGCCGCACTACAAAGCTTTCCAGAGTATTTAAATTTATTGACTCTACCTAACGATTCCATTGCTAGCGCAAAGGATATCCAAGTTAACGCCGATCAGATTGAGAAACTTTTTCAAAAGAGGGGGTTCTCAACTAAGCAGTTTGCAAACAATGGAAAGCCGCTCGTATTAGTCGAATTCCCCGCAGATCCTGGCAAAAAAACTATCTTGTTCTATATTCACTTTGATGGCCAACCTGTCATCCTTTCTCAATGGAGTCAAGCGAGTCCATGGCAACCCGTATTGAAGAAAAAAGGTGCGGATGGAAAGTGGCAGATAGTGGATATGCAGGAATTGATGAGGCCAGATTTTGATCCTGAGTTGCGGGTCTTTGGTAGATCCTCCGCGGATGATAAGGGTCCGATCATGATGTTCTTAGCTTCAATGGATCTCATGAAATCAAAAGGCCTAAAGCCTGCTATGAACATCAAAGTCATCTTGGATAGCGAGGAAGAAGTAAATTCTCCTGGCATTCCTCAGGCAGTTATTCAGAATAAAGAATTCTTAAAGGCAGATGCATTAGTGATATTTGATATGGCAAGCCATCCTAGTGGCAGGCCCACGGCTATCTTTGGTAATCGCGGGGTGCAGTGGGTTAACTTAACAGTCTATGGACCTAAAGCTCCACTTCATAGCGGCCACTACGGTAACTATGTTCCCAATCCCGCTTTTAATCTGGCAAGACTATTAGCCACGATGAAGAATGAGAAGGGGCAAGTTCTCATCCCTGGGTATTACTCAACAACTAAGCTAAGCCCAGAAGATTTAAAAGTGCTTGATGCAGTTGGTGATGATGAGGTAGCTCTAAAAAAACGTGTAGGTATTGCGAGCTCAGATCAGGTTGCCTCAAACTACCAGCGTTCGCTCCAGTACCCATCTCTCAATATTCGGGGATTATCTGCAGCAGGTGTTGGGCAAGAAGCCGCCAACATCATTCCAAAAGAAGCGATTGCTGATATTGATATCAGAACAACAACTGAAGCCAATGCTCAATACTTAACTGCTTTGATTAAAAAGCATATAGAGAAGCAAGGCTTTCACATCATTGATCATGATCCAACTGATGCTGAGCGGGCTCAATATCCTTTATTAGTAAAAATTACGGAAGGTTTACCGGCCGAAGCCGCACGTCAACCAATTGATACTCCCGTAAGGAGATGGGTTGAGTCGGCTGAGTTGAGCGCCTATAGTGATGTGGGGGGTATTAAGCCAGTCGTCATTCGGGCATCTGGTGCCACAGTACCAACCCATGAAATTGTTGGCCCATTAGATTTACCCTTTGTTATTATGCCAACCGTTAATACTGATAACAATCAACATGCATACGATGAGAATCTCCGTATGGGAAATTATTTATCGGGTATGCGCACCATGTTGGGGTTGATGAATACGCCTTATAAATAAAGATCTATCATATGCTAACGATCAATAAACAGAAAAGTAAGTAATGTCAAAAAAATTACGTGTAGGTATTTTAGAAGGCGATGATATTGGCCATGAGATTGTGCCTGTCGCAGTCGAGGTTGCAAAGGCTGCAGCCAAGCTTCATCAGGTCGATATTGAGTGGGTGCCTTTACCCATCGGCCGGCGTGCGCTTGATACTCATGGACACACTCTGCCACCAGAGACTCTAGAAACATTGCACACTCTGGATGGATGGATCTTGGGCCCCATTGGACATCGCGCATATCCAAAGCAAGCTAATGCGATCAATCCACATCCTATTTTGCGCAAGCAATTTAATCTATTTGCCAATGTAAGGCCCACCCGCTCATATCCAGACATCGGGTGTTTGCGCGATGATATTGATTTGGTCATTGTGCGAGAAAACAATGAAGGCTTTCAGCCAGACCGAAATATGTTGGTAGGTAATGCAGAGTTTCGTCCAAGTGACGAGATGACTTTATCTATGCGCGTGATCACTAGAACCGGTAGTCGTCGGGTAGCGCAGGCTGCCTTTGAATTAGCACGTCAACGCAAAAAACACTTGACCTATGTGCATAAAGATACGGTCTTCAAGCTGGGTTGCGGTATGTTCGTTGAAGAGTGCAAAAAGCTTGCATCTGAGTACCCAGATGTTTTAGTAGATGACGTCATTGTGGACACCATGGCCATGCGCCTTGTGCGAGACCCTCAGAATTTTGACGTGGTTGTTACTACTAATATGTTTGGCGACATCCTATCGGATGAGGCGGCGGGTCTTGTAGGTGGCTTGGGCATGGCGCCAGGTTTGTGCATTGGCGATGGCGATGTGGTGATGGCGCAAGCAACCCATGGCTCCGCTCCTGATATCGCCGGCAAAGGCATTGCCAATCCATATTCCATGATTGAATCGACTCGTATGTTATTTGATTGGCTTGGACATAGCCGTAATATTCCTGAGGCAGTAGCAATGGCAAAGGCAATGTCTGCCGCCACTACATTAGCTCTAGCAAATCCCAATGCTAGAACAGGAGATATTAATGGCAACGGTAATACCGCTTCAATGGCTAAAGCTGTATTAGAGGCTTTACGGTAATTCTGGGGTCATTTTGATGCTTGTTACACAAACGACAAAATCAGCCCTCTGCATTATTGCGGTAATGTATTCATTCTTGTCGTATGGGGATGAGTCACAGGCAGAGATTGATAAGGCACGAGTGTTTCCCGTACAGAAAAACCCAATCGTAGAACATAGCCAGAAAGCCAATCAGTCAGTAGGCACTGCGGGGGAGGTGGATAAGAAAAAGCCAGACCCTAAGGATACAAAATTCAATCTGGATGGGAATGGCGGTTCTACAAATCGATCGGCGGGTGGGAAGGCAATGCTAAAGCAGCGCATCCCATTTGATTAGCCTCGACCAACAAAAGGCATTTTTGTTGCCATGATGGTCATATTAAGAATATTGCTCTCGAGAGGTAGTTGGGCCATATGTAGCACAGCTTGACCAACATGGTCTACATCCATGCGAGGCTCAACCTTAATGGACTGATCGGCCTGCATGATGCCTGCGGCCATACGTTCAGTCATTTCAGTTGCAGCATTGCCAATATCGATTTGACCGCAAGCAATATTGAATGGACGCCCATCTAAAGCGATGGTTTTAGTGAGACCACTAATAGCATGTTTCGTTGCCGTATACGGTGCAGACATCGGTCTTGGTGCGTGAGCAGAAATCGAGCCATTGTTGATAATTCTGCCGCCTTGCGGAGATTGCGCTTTCATCATTCGAATGGCTTCTTGTGAGCATAAGAATGCACCGCAGAGATTGGCATTAACTACATCCATCCACTGTTCGTAGGTGAGATCTTCCATGGGAATTGCGGGAGCGCCAATACCGGCATTATTAAAAAGTACATCAATACGACCAAACTTTTCCTTGATGGCAGCGAACAGTTTTTTGACTTGATCTGGTTTGCCAACATCACAGGCAACTGCTAAGCAGTTATCAGACGTACCGCCAATGTCACTCATTGCTTTTTGCAGCTTATCTAAATTGCGACCAGTCAGGACGACTTGATAGCCACCCTGTAACAGGGCTTTAGCAGCTGCTCTACCGATACCAACGCCAGCTCCAGTGATGAGGGCGACTTTATTGTTTTGGCTCATTTGCTTCTTTCAAATTTTTGTCTCACCGCTATTTTATAGGGTTCTGAATGGCCCATTCAAGACTAGCTTAAATGAGCTTTGTAATATCTATTTTTCGCATATTTTCCTGATCAATCTGCGAGTTTAGTAAATAAGTCTTAAACTTGCGTAGTGCCAAAGTCCTCATCTCAATTACTCTCGGAATCGGATATTTCTCGCCTCATCGAAATGGCGTGGGAAGATAGAACCCCATTTGATGCAATTGAAAAATCATTTGGGCTATCTGAGTCCCAGGTGATTCAATTGATGCGCCAAGAGCTCAAGCGAAATTCCTTTGAGCTATGGCGAAAAAGGGTCACTGGAAGGGCAACAAAGCATGTTGCGCTTCGAAGTAAGTTGGTCGATCGCGCCTATTGTCCAACGCAATATAAAAACAAATGATCTCCTCCAAAAGACTTATCCTGATTCTGGGGGATCAGTTGGATTTACAGGGTGCCGCCCTACGAAATTTTAATTTCCAGACTGATGAAATCATCATGATTGAGTCGGCAGCTGAGGCTCAGTATGTATGGACGCATAAGGCAAAGATTGCACTATTTTTATCGGCTATGCGCCACTTTGCGCAAACCTTAAGCAAGCTCAAGTATCCCCTTGCCTATATTAAAAATTCATCTCCGCCCATCGTAGAGGTCTTAAAAGAAAAGCTGATTAAAGATGGCATTACCCACCTCATTTGTGTGGAGCCTGGAGAGTGGCGCTTAAAGCAGCAAATTGAAGAAATGGCTGCAACACTCAAGATCAAGCTTGAGATGCGTGAAGACGACCATTTCTTTTGCTCTCATCAAGAGTTTATTGCTTGGGTTGCTGATAAAAAAGAGCTGAGGTTGGAGTACTTTTATCGCCTTATGCGCAAGACTCACAATATATTGCTTGATGCAGATGGGAATCCAGAAGGCGGCCAATGGAATTTTGATCAAGATAATCGTAAGCCATACCCCAAGAAGGGTCCGGGAATTATTGAGGCACCAGTCTTATTTGCACCGGATGCAATGACACAAGAAGTGATTGAATTTGTAAATCAAGCTTATGCAAAGCACCCTGGATCTTTAGAAGCCTTTTCTTGGCCAGTGAACCGTGAGCAGGCATTAGAAGCCTTAGATTATTTCATTGAGTATCGCCTGCGAAACTTTGGAATCTATCAAGATGCCATGTGGACTGATACTCCTTTTGGTTGGCATTCTATTCTCTCTAGCTCACTGAATTTAAAGCTCTTAAATCCCCGTGAGGTGATTGCTGCAGTTCTTGTCGCTTGGAAAAAGTATTCTTTAGATCTTTCTACGGTTGAAGGTTTTATCCGGCAAATCTTGGGATGGCGTGAGTTTGTCCGAGGTATGTACTACCTAGATATGCCGCAGATGGCGCAAGATAACTATTACAAACATCAGAGGTCTTTGCCAAAATGGTATTGGACTGGTAATACAAAAATGTCTTGTATGAGAGACGCAGTTGGTCAGACTCTGCAATATGGCTATGCGCATCACATTCAGCGCCTTATGGTGACTGGTAACTTTGCCCTCTTAGCGGAGATTCTTCCAAAAGAGGTGTGTGATTGGTACTTAGCAATTTATGTTGATGCGATTGAATGGGTAGAGCTCCCAAATACTGCTGGCATGGCTTTGTTTGCTAACGGCGGGCGCTTTACTAGTAAGCCCTATATTGCCAGCGGTGCCTATATCAAGCGTATGAGTAATTATTGCGATTCTTGCAAATACAAGCCCGATGTCCGCTTTGGAGAAACAGCTTGTCCCGTTACTACCCTCTATTGGAATTTTTTAATTAAGCATCGTGCTCAGTTTGAGTCAAGCCCACGTACCAGACTAATGACGGCAAATCTGAAGCGCATTAGTGATGACGATCAGCAAGCGATTATTCTCCATGCAGAGCATGTGTTGAATCACTTGGATGATCTCTAAAGATGAGCACCTCTTTTAAAGGAAATAAAAGTTTCTTACCAAGCAAGATATGCATTGTCTGTAAAAAAGAAATGACCTGGAGAAAGTCTTGGGAAAAAAATTGGGAGTCAGTGAAATACTGCTCGGATGCATGTCGAAAGAAGGCTCCCAAGAGTAAGGCTTAGATCAATATAGCCTCTACCAAGGTAATTTTTCACCTGAGTAAGACAGGAAGCTTCCGGAATCCTCTTTCTGAATATTTTCAATCACTCGAAACATATCAGCTACGGCCTCATTTGCAGGTCTACCTATCTGTTGTCCTCTAAAAGGTTTAGAGAGTCTGGAGTTAACTGTCCCAGGATGCAGAGCAATTAATGCCGTGTTAGGTTTAGTGCGAGTGAGCTCTATTGCCGCAGTCTTAATGAGCATATTGAGCGCTGCTTTAGAGGCTCGATAGCTGTACCATCCGCCAAGACGGTTGTCCTCTATGCTACCGACCTTGGCTGATAGAGTGACCATGATGCTATTTTGTGGATCTAACAGCTTGGAAAAGTGACGAATAGTCAGGGCCGGTCCAATAGTATTAATTTTCATTAAATCCATTAATTGATCTGCGTTGAGATCATCCAGTCTTTTTTCAGGCATCCAGTGTTCGCTGTGCAATACCCCTATCGTATTAATAATGAGTTGATAGGGTGCTTCTGCCGCAAGCCCTGAAGCGCAGGACTCGATTGAATCGGGAATGAGGTAATCAAGGGGGTATTCGGAGTGTCGATGCACGCCTGTAAGCTTAGAGCATGCAGGGTGATTTGTGAGAAGTTCCACAAAAGCATCTCCAATGGTGCCAGACGCTCCAATGACAAGTGCGCGAAAGGGAGTTGGAAGTAGTTTCAAGGAGATTTCTGAATTAGTGGTGCTATCAGCCAGTTTATTGAATAAGTCTTAAACTTGCACAATGGCCTCTGACTTGCAAAAACTGACCCTGTTTTACGATGGCGCATGCCCTTTATGCCAGGCAGAAATTTTATTTCTTGGGGGGCGCAATCAAGCCGGCCTGCTCGATTTTGTAGACATTAACTCAGATCGGTACAACCCAGCAGCCGTAGGAGTATCGTGCGAACAAGCTTTGGCGGCGATGTATGGTCAGTACGCCGATGGCGTTTTAATTAGCGGTGTCGCTGTTTTCCCTGAAGCCTATCGCAGGGCTGGGCTGCCTTTTATGGCTTGGTTATTTTCTCGTAAAGTCCTGCAACCTTTTTTGCGCTTTGGGTATCGCTTCTTTGCAAAAAATCGTCATGCGATTTCACAAATATTGGGACCGGGTGCACTACGCCTAGTCAAGGCCAATACGAAGCGGGGTACTTCATGACAGCAAAAATCATGTTACTTCGTTTTTGTATCTTGGCTTGCCTATTTACCACTTCCGCCTTTGCTGGTGATGTATCTCATATCGATCAAGTATTAAATCCAGCTAAGCTACAAGGTAGTGGAAAATTAACTTGGTGGGGTCTGCACGTTTATGATGCGTCCTTTTATCGAGGTGCCAGTCTCAACTCTTCAGAATTTGCCCTTGATCTACGGTATCAAAAATCTTTTTCTGGTAACGCTATCGCCAATCGAACGATTGAGGAAATGAAAAAACTCGGAGTACCAGAGGCCCAGGCACAGAGCTGGGGAAAGCAGTTAGCAACCTTCTTGCCGAATGTAGAGTCTGGCCAAAATATCACTGCTATTTATGCTCCCAAGCAGGGGACTACCTTTTATTTTGAAGGTAAGCCTTTGGCTCAAATTGCAGGAGCAGAGTTTTCTAAAGCCTTTTTTGGTATTTGGCTTGATCCAAAAACAAGTGCACCCAAGTTACGCGAGCAATTGCTAGGACAAAGTTGTCCTCCACCCCTTTTTCAAGAGAGTTGTAATTAATGAAACATCACTTTATTAAATTCACGATCACTTTGTTTGTTGCCGTATTTTTATTTGGCTGCTCTGGACCTCAGGTCTCTCAGTATGCTAAAGAAAAACCAACGCTGGATTTAAGCGAGTACTTTTCTGGAACCATTGATGCTTATGGCATCTTCACTGATCGAAGTGGCGCTGTTGTAAAGCGCTTCACCGTCTTGATTCAAGCTAACTGGCAAGTGGTTGACGGTAAGAAGATTGGCACTCTAGATGAAAGCTTTGAATATTCGGATGGCACTAAGCAAAAACGTATTTGGACGTTGACTGAGGTCGCACCAGGCAAATACATTGGAAAGGCAGACGACGTAGTGGGTGAGGCAAATGGTTCATCTGCAGGTAATGCTCTCAATTGGGCTTATACATTGGCTTTGCCTGTGGATGGTACCGTCTATCACGTGCAATTCGATGACTGGATGTACTTAGTGACACCTAAAGTAATGATTAATAAAGCCCAGATGAGTAAGTTTGGCATTAATTTAGGCGAGGTCACACTCAGTTTCTACAAGCGTTAAGGTCGTTTAATTCTGCTTGCTAATCTATTAGAATTGTTTGGGAATCAATTGCCCCAAAATAATGAATAAAAATAGTCAATGAATACAAAACACTTAACTCAAGCTCGCGTCGCAGTTGTTACTGGGGGTGCTCGCGGTATTGGCTTAGCAATTGGCCAATGGTTTCTAAATCATGGTTATCAAGTTGCTCTTCTGGATATTGATAAAGACACGCTCGATGCCACTATGAACTCGTTTGGTGGATCTGCAGATGTACTCGGCATTCATTGCGATGTATCTAAACCTCAAGAGGTAGAGCGTGCTGCTGAGAAAGTCATTTCCGTGTTTGGTCATGTCAATGCCTTAGTCAATAATGCTGGTGTAGCTGTATTCAAGCCAGTATTAGAAACATCTTTTGAAGAATGGCGCACCGTCCTCGGCACCAATTTAGATGGTGCTTTTATTTGCTCCCAAGTATTCGGTCGATTGATTGTTGAGCAAGGCGGCGGTGCGATTGTGAATATTGCTTCTATTTCTGGTTTGAGGGCTAGTACGTTGCGGGTTGCCTATGGCACTAGTAAAGCCGCCCTCATTCAATTGACCAAGCAATATGCAGTTGAGCTAGGTAACTCTAATGTGCGCGTGAATGTGATTGCACCAGGTCCGGTCGATACAGAAATGGCAAAGTTAGTTCATAGTGTGGCGATTCGGTCAGACTACTACGACACCATCCCGCTGGGTCGTTACGGCACCCCAGAAGAGATGGCCAATACTGTTGGGTTCTTGTGTAGCGATGAGGCAGCTTTCATAAATGGCCAAGTGCTGGCTGTAGATGGTGGTTTTGAGGCGACCGGCGTCGGTTTACCAACCCTACGTCGCAATACTGAGCCTCCCAAAGCTAGCTAGACTGCTGGTTTTCCCTTGATTTACGGGGCTTTATTAAAATCTAGCGGTATATTAAGCACCAGAATAAAAGGCCTTATTGATGGGCTGTTGCTAAAAAGAATTGAAATTCATCCAATGGAGACAGTATGACGTTTACAAGACGAGACTTTATTAAGCATGCCGGTATTGCAGCACTACCTTTAGTGGCAGGCAATACCTTTGCGCAGAGTGCAGAATTTAATATGAAGTTTGGTAGCAATTTGCCAGCTACTCATCCACTCAATATTCATGCTTATAAGATGGCATCGAAAATTAAGTTAGAAACTAAAGGACGCGTTGATATTCAAGTGTTCCCATATAACCAATTGGGTAATGACACTGATATGTTGTCACAATTACGTTCGGGTGCTTTGGACTTTATGACTTTGTCACCATTGATCTTGGGCTCATTGGTTCCCCAGGCGCAAATTAACGGCGTTGGTTTTGCTTTTAAAGACTACAAACAAGTCTGGGCTGCTATGGATGGTGACTTAGGGGCTTATGTTCGCCGTCAGATTGCTAATACAGGCACTATTTTTGCTTTCGATAAAATTTGGGATAACGGTTACCGTGAAGTCACCAACAGCGTCCGCCCCATCTACAAGCCAGATGATTTAAAGGGAATTAAGTTGCGTACGCCTCCTGGCCCAATGTGGGTGTCTTTATTTAAAGCCTTGGGTGCGGCGCCAACCCCATTGAACTTTGCTGAAGTGTATTCAGCATTGCAATCTAAAGTGGTTGATGGTCAAGAAAATCCTTTGGCAATTATCTATACAGCAAAGCTGTATGAGGTTCAAAAATACTGTTCTATGACTAACCATATGTGGGACGGTTACTGGTTCATGGGCAATAAGAAGTTGTTTGAACAGTTGCCGCCGGATTTGCAAGCTATCGTGACTCGTAACGTTGCTGAATCGGCAATCTTGCAAAGAGCTGACGTACGCAAGATGAATGATGGCTTACAGGCTGACCTGAAGGCAAAAGGAATGGCAGTCAATGACACCAATCCAGATCCTTTCCGTGAGAAATTAAGACAGGCGGGCTTCTACTCTGAGTGGAAAACTAAGTTTGGTGATGAGGCTTGGTCCTTGCTTGAGAAATATACGGGCAAGCTAGCGTGAGTTCACCAGCTTTAATGAACAAGGCCCCTTTCAAGGGGCCTTTCGGTAAATACGCTTCATGGCTTGAAACAATCGTTGCCACCATCGTTGAGTGGGTAGCGGCGTGCTTAGTCTTAGCTTGTATCGGAATACTATTTTCTGGAGTGGTGGGTAGATATGTTCTGAACTCACCACTCGTTTGGTCTGATGAGCTAGCTTCCATTCTGTTTCTCTGGCTTGCCATGATTGGATCGGTGATCGCCTTAAAGCGTGGTGAGCACATGCGTATGACAGCTTGGATTAGTAAGCTGAGTGATCAAAAGCAAATGTACTTTGAGTCGATTGGATTATTAGCTTGTCTACTCTACTTGGCAATCATCCTGCGACCTGCATATCACTTTGCAATCGATGAATTGATTGTGACTACGCCTTCCTTGGAGATTTCCAATTTATGGCGTGCTGCCGCGCTGCCAAGCGGCGTGATTCTGATGATGTTCTTCTGTTTATTTCGGCTTGCCAGAATCGCGACACTTAAGGTGATGCTTTTAAGCATTGCGTCCCTGTCAGTGGCTTTTACTATTTTCTATATCTGCTCTCCAGCATTTCTTGGTCTAGGCAAATACAACCTACTAATCTTTTTTGTGGGAGTTGCAGGTTTTAGTATTTTTGCGGGAGTGCCCATTGCCTTTGCATTCGGGCTAGGCACTGTGGCGTATTTAGGTTTGAGCACGCATATGCCAATATCGGTTGTGATTGGCCGTATGGACGAGGCCATGTCTCATATGGTCTTATTGGCGGTGCCGCTCTTTGTATTCCTTGGGCTTTTAATGGAAATGACTGGCATGGCAAGAGCCATGATTGCCTTTCTTGCATCATTACTTGGACATGTTCGCGGCGGTCTTTCTTATGTATTAGTAGGCGCTATGTATTTAGTCTCTGGTATTTCTGGATCAAAGGCCGCAGATATGGCGGCGATTGCGCCGGCTCTATTCCCGGAAATGAAAAAGACCACACCTCCAGGTGAGTTAGTGGCTTTGTTAGCTGCTACGGGCGCGCAAACAGAAACAATTCCCCCAAGCTTGGTACTCATTACGATTGGTTCAGTTACTGGTGTTTCCATTGCAGCCCTATTTACGGGTGGCATGTTGCCCGCACTAATATTGGCATTCATATTGTGTATCTTGGTATGGTGGCGTAATCGTCACGTACAGATTGCGCAGGTAGCCCGTCCAAAACCTGCCGAAGTATTCAAGCTTTGTTTGGTCGCATTCCCTGCACTGGCACTACCGTTTGTGATTCGTGCAGCAGTAGTGGAGGGTGTTGCGACTGCAACTGAGGTATCAACCATTGGTATCGTCTATGGCGTGATTTGCGGCGTCTTGATCTATCGTCAATTCGATATCAAGCGTATCGTACCCATGTTGATTGATACGGCATCTTTATCTGGCGCTATCTTGTTGATCATTGGTGCTGCTACTGGAATGGCTTGGGGTCTGACTCAGTCCGGCTTCTCGCAAGTGGTGGCTCAGATCATGACCGACCTAAATGGGGGTCCTCATACATTCCTGTTCATTTCAATTATTGTATTTGTGATACTTGGATCGGTACTTGAAGGTATTCCAGCGATTGTTTTATTCGGACCCCTTTTATTTCCGGTAGCCCGCCAGCTTGGCATTAATGAAGTGCATTACTCCATGGTAGTAATTCTATCGATGGGTATTGGACTCTTTGCACCACCTCTGGGGGTTGGCTATTACGCAGCCTGTGCAATCGGCAAGGTCAACCCTGATGAAGGCGTTAAGCCAATCATTGGATATCTAGTTGCATTAGTCATTGGAACTTTGATTGTTGCATTTGTACCCTGGATTTCAACTGGGTTTCTGTCTTAAATTAGATGGGTGGTGGGAGCATAAAAAATACCAACCGAAGGGTTGGTATTTTTATATCCGACACTTCTCTAGAAGACTTAATGACACATTAGAAACGATAGCCAATACCAAAGAGCACATCGTAACCTGATGCGTTAGCCGTTGAATTAATAATCAAGCCATCAGTTGTTGTAATAGTAACTGGCTTTGCCTTATTGATTGCATAGTTGGCTTCAGCAAAACCATAAATGGATCCAGAAATAATTTGTTTATAACCTATACCGTAGACAGTGCCATTTGTTTGAATTTTTTGTTCAGAAAAGTTTCCTGCCGCATTACCTGAAGCACTAGAGTTAGTGGTTGCCCCTGTGTAACCAACTTTTGCGTATACCAGTTTTTCTTGGTCAATTGCGTATGAGGGGCTTATATAGAAGCTAAACACATTACTTACGTTATACGTTCCATAAACAGTGCCAAACGTATTTGTTGCACTCGTTGAGGCTGTTTTTGAATGCCCTGGATAAAGTGATGCACCAATGCCCAATAGGTAGCTTTCATTTAATGAAAAGTTATATCCTGCAGCAATACTTCCAGCGGGTCCATTCGAGTGATTCGCGGTAGAGAAGGTTGGTAATGTGGTAACAGACGGTATTGTTGTAGTGCCATTGGCAGCAACTGGGATGTAGCTTTCATAGCCTATTCCAATTTGGGCATAAGGCCCGGACCAAGCGCTTGCATTTGTTTGCGCACTGGCAACGCTTGAACTGATTGCTGCAATTATTAGCCCTGCAATTTTGATGTAATGATATTTCATATTTCTCTCTTCGTTTTTTAATATATTTTTTTATTTAATGAGTTGGCTTAAGAAATTAATTTCTTGATTGCTTCAACGATTTGCGTATATCCAATTGGCTTATATAGGACCTTGATATTGAGATCATTAAATAATTGAATATGTTTTGGCGAAGTATCTGCTGTAATAATAATTGATGGAATATCAACGCCGAAACTATCTCTTAATTGCTGAATGATGAGATCGCCAGTCGTGCTCTTGAGTCTATAGTCACTCAGAATGCAATCAATGTGATTCACATTCGCTAGTTGATTAGCCAGCTCGGTGCTATTTTCAGAGAGTGAGATGACATGAAAACCATTTTGTGCCAATGCCTTTTCATAAGCGCTAAAAATGGAGGGATCATCTTCGAATATGGCAATAGACTTGGTTGTGAAGAGAAGTTCTTGGCGTCCAGAATTTGAGTGCAAAAGATCTTTATCACTCATTTTTTCATTTTCAGGAAGCGATCTTGCGCTGTGCTTGGTTTGGATATTGAAAATAGTGCCCTTACCAACTTCTGACTCTACGGATAACTCAATGTCTGACAGCTTACAAAGCCTTTTGACGATTGAGAGGCCTAAGCCTAGGCCATCGTGCATATTACGAGTGCTATCTACTCTAAAAAATTCATCAAAGATTTTTTCTAAAGATAAATTATCAATTCCACATCCAGTATCTTCAATATGAATGTGCAGACAATCTTGTTTAATAGAAAATTCTGCCAAGATTGAGCCTGTTGTGGTGTACTGGATTGCATTTGACATGAGATTGCCAAGCAATTGCTGAAGAACAACAATATCTCCGTTCACTTCAATATTAGAAAATTCAAAATGAAGAACTAGGTTCTTGCTTGAAGCAATGGGGGTATAGGTCCTTGAGAGGCTGCCTACTAGCTCAATCAGTTCAAATGGTTTTTGTATTTGATCTGCTGATCCAGCATCTAATTTACTGAGATCAAGCAGAGAATTGAACATCGAGTTAAGCGATTGAATACTTTTTCTGATTTGGAAGAAGTTGATTCGATCTTTAGGATTTAGCGTTTGCGGCTCAAATAGATCTAGGTAAATATTGACGGCATGTAAGGGTTGCCTGAGGTCATGGCTGGCAGTGGCGATAAATTTAGACTTAGCAGTATTGGCCGAGATTGCAGCATTTCGCTCTATCTCCAAATCCCGGTTGAGCATTTGGTTCTGAATCTGGAGGCTTACTGTTCGAATCCAAGAGTCTGAAAAGTAAGAGGCCATCTTGATGGTATAGACAGAGAATGCAAACTCCCCAAGCAAAATGGGCCAAGGAAAGATTAACGGGGGGATCAGCGAAATAGTAAATTGGCAGATAAAGATGGGTAATGCAAAACAGAGGAATATAGGTCGATGGATGGAGTAGCCGTATAGACCAACAAAAACAGCAGTACAGCTCATTAAGAGGTAGAGGCATTGGAGATTGAATGGTATGGTTGGAACCACAATCAGCCAACCAAGCCCCCAGCACATCGTTACTGAAAATACTCCAATAGTTAAGTTGAAAATTTTCTTTTGGGTCGATAAGCCGGGTTCTTTGTTTTTTACAAAAACTATGTATGCCCTAAATGACACGCAGATAGCCATTGTGCCAAGCCAAATGAGTAGAGCAGTTAACTGCGCCTCCTGAAAGATCAATATTCCAGTAAGCAGCGGACCAATGATCGTGCCTGCAGTATTGGTTTTGGATGCAGTTTGAAGAAATCTATATTTCTCTTCAAGTAGCAATGGGTTATCAGCCTTTAAGGGAAATGTTGTCATAGCTTAGACCCAGCCATTTTCCTTGGCCTTAATGACGGCCTGGGTTCGATTGAAAACTTTTATTTTTTTGAAGATCTCACCAAGATGTACCTTGACCGTTTGCTCACTAATATTGAGCGAATAGGCAATCATTTTGTTTGAGTGGCCGTTAGCAATTTGCGACAGAATTTCTTTTTGTCTATCGGTGAGCTGATTGATTAGGGCCTCTTGAGGTTCTAATCCCATTAATGTACATAGACTTCCATAAATATGGGCGCTATCACTATTTTTGGATATAAAGATATTGCAGCCAGCATCAATGCATTGCTTTTCAACTAGTTCTTTTTCTACGCCTGAAATAGCGGCAATGGCGATCACATTAGACAGTTTTTTAAATTCGACAATTCCAGAGAATTGATCTTCACAGTCTGGTACCAGTAGATCCAAAAGAACTACCCAATTAGTTTGTTGGCTTTGGGCAATTTTTAAGCCCTCACCTAAAGAGTCCGCCGAGAAGACCGGAACATTGTTAGCAAGAAATTTTCTAGTGAGGAATTGGTGAAGGGCATCCCTATAGACTGGATGATCATCGACGACTAAAACTGACGCGGATTGCATGGCTCTGCCCTTGGTATTCATCAAGCCCTTTTGGGAGCCTGGCTTCAGTGAATATTATGACATTCATATTAAACGCCTGACTAATACTTTAGCTCTAGAGATAGCGTCAATTAAGTTGACCAAGATCAATTATTCAGACGGGGGGTGCTTTCTTGTCCTTTAGGTATAGCCTTATTTGCGGTTTAAGATCTACTATTTTTCGATACCGATTGATGACAGTTTGATGACTAGAGCTAAAGTACTATATCTAAACAAGGGTGATCTTTCTAGGATAGGTGCATTCATTCTTTTAGGGAGTCATCATGGGCCAATTCATCAGTCGCCATTCTCGTTTTAGCTTTTTGTTCTCCTTATTCCTGGTGGGTCTCTTGATGGCTTTAATTGGCTCCCGGGCCCAGGCAAAAATGGATCCTCAGGGCGTAGTGGAAATCAATAATCCCCATCGTATTCCCAATGAATTTAATCCTCGGTTTCACCGTCCAGAGGATGAAATTATCGCCATCAAGCAGGAGCCAAACGAGGAAGTGGTGGAGCCTACCGAATCAATTCATGAGCTTGCTTTTAAAAATCAACATCTCTCCGCTCAGTCAACTTATGACTACACAACAGGTACATCAAACTAACTCTCTGACACCCTTTGCGCTAAAGGGTTCATCAGGCTTCCTTCATGGGGAAGTAGAGTCGCTTCGTTACTGTGAGGTATTTGAGGCGCTTGGACATGAAACCAGGCTACGAGTATTTGATTTTATCTACCGGGCCGGTGAACAGGGTGCCAGGCCAAAGGACATTATTAATTGCTATGGAGTTGATTCTGGAACTCTGGATTTCCATTTAAAAAGACTCATGGCTGTTGGATTGATTGTCCTTAAGTTGGGATGTCTTAGAGGTACTTATTCCGTTAGTCCTAATCTCCCCTTGGGATTAACGTTAATGTTTGACTCTAGACAGGCCCAAAGTCACCCATCTTATTTAGCAAGCGCCTAATTTTTCTCGGGTTATCCCTGAGAACTGATGTGAGTTCTCCATGTTAGCTTGCATCAAGAAGATGTGATTAAAAATATAACAATGTGGAGACTAAATTGAGAGTACTTTCTTTAGCTAAAAAATACTTTGTTGTTGCAATTCTGGGGTTTGCATCTGCGCAGGCATATGCTCAAGCCACTGCCAAAGATTTTGTGATCGTCAAGCCTGACCAAGTGGTGTGGACCGATGCTAGTGCTGGAGTGAAAACTGCTTTTCTGTATGGCGATCCGAATAAGCCGGGAATGTATGTCGTGCGCAATATTTTTCCAGAGGGCATTATGAGTTCTCCACACTTCCATACCCAAGATCGTTTTGTGACAGTTATCAAAGGAACTTGGTATGCGGGTACTGATGCAAGCTGGGATCCTGCTACGACTGTTGGTTTGCCTGCTGGCAGCATGATGTTTCATCCTGCTGGCGTAGTTCATTTTGATGGCGCTATGAAAGGCCCAACAGAAATTCAGATTATCGGCATGGGGCCAGTGAGCACCACCCCGGTTTATCCAGATGCTCCTCGCTTTGGTAATCCGCGTAAACTCAATTAATACCTTTCTTCACCCAGAAAGACAAAACCCCAGAGATTCCTCTGGGGTTTTTATTTACCAAGGTAATTCTGGCAAACGCTGGGATCAAATATCAGGCAGCAATCTTGCTTGGTTCTTCTTGGCTCACAGAGTGGCGAATGAGGTAGTCAAAGGAGCCAAGTGATGCTTTTGCACCTTCACCCATGGCGATAATGATTTGCTTATAAGGGACTGTGGTGCAGTCACCTGCGGCAAATACACCCGGTAACGATGTCTCGCCTTTGGCATCCACAATAATCTCGCCACGTGGAGAGAGGTCAACGGTGCCTTTGAGCCATTCGGTATTTGGGAGTAAGCCGATCTGCACAAAGATGCCCTCTAACTCCAAGGTGTGATCTGCTTTAGAGGTGCGATCCTCATAGCGCAAGCCATTCACTTTGCTGCCATCACCCAATACTTCTTTGGTTAATGCGCTTGTAATAACTTGAACGTTAGGAAGGCTGAATAATTTCTTTTGCAATACAGCATCTGCACGCAATTGGCTATCAAACTCAATTAAAGTGACATGGCTCACAACGCCAGCCAAATCAATTGCAGCTTCAACCCCTGAATTACCACCACCAATTACAGCAACACGCTTACCTTTAAATAAGGGGCCATCGCAATGCGGGCAGTAGGCAACCCCTTTGTTGCGATACTCCTGTTCGCCAGGCACATTCATTTCTCTCCAGCGCGCACCAGTGCTGATGATGACTGATTTGCTATTGAGTACTGCACCGTTCGCCATCTCCACTTCAATGCCTTTGCTGGTTTTTCGTACTGCATTGGCACGCTGCAAATTCATGATGTCAACTTCATAATCTTTCACGTGTTGCTCTAAGGCTTGTACCAGTTTTGGTCCCTCAGTATGTGAGACTGAAATGAAGTTTTCTATTCCGAGGGTGTCCATGACTTGGCCGCCAAAGCGCTCAGCAACAATACCGGTGCGAATACCTTTGCGGGCCGCATAAATTGCAGCTGCAGAACCAGCGGGGCCACCACCGATAACTAGAACATCAAAATCGTCTTTAGCATTGAGTTTGGCAGCCTCTTCTTCAGCGCTGCCGGTATCGAGTTTGGCAATAATTTCTTCAACGCCCATACGACCTTGACCAAATACTTCGCCGTTCAGAATGACGGTTGGAACAGCCATGATCTGATATTGATCAACTAGATTCTGGTAAAGAGCGCCATCAATCATTTCATGCTGTACCTGAGGATTGAGTGCAGCCATTAAGTTCAAGGCTTGCACAACGTCAGGGCAGTTATGGCATGACAAAGAAATAAATGTCTGAAAGCGAAACGTACCTTCGAGTTTGCGAATGCGAGCAATGATGTCTTCTTCTACTTTGGGTGGGTAACCACTGGCTTGCAAGATCGCCAAGATAAATGAAGTCATCTCATGACCCATTGGTAAGCCAGCGAATGTAATGCGGGCTTCTTCATCAAGTTTACTTACGGTAAAGCTTGGAGAATTCTGAGCTTGGCCGTTAGTCTTAACCGTAATCTTGTCAGATTGTTCTGCAACTTCATTCAAGAGCTCAAGCATCTGCGCTGACGCTGGGCTTTGATCAAGAGTCGCTGTCAGAACGATCGGTGCGACGATCCTTTCAAAGTAGGCTTTTAATTGGGTCTTGATATTGTTATCTAACATGGTAAATCCTTAATCTTTAATTTCAGTGAGTCTATTGGGCAGGACCTGATCCTCTCCAATAGACTCTCCGGAGAGAGTCTGATTGGTTAAGTCTGATCTATTAGATCTTGCCTACGAGGTCTAAAGATGGAGTCAAAGTAGCTGCACCTTCTTTCCATTTCGCTGGGCAAACTTCACCTGGGTGAGCAGCTGTGTATTGAGCAGCTTTGAGCTTGCGCAATGTTTCAGATACGTCACGTGCGATTTCATTGGAGTGAATTTCTGCAGTCTTGATAACACCTTCTGGATTGATGATGAATGTGCCGCGCAAAGCTAAGCCAGCTTCAGGAATGTGTACGCCAAACGCATTTGTCAAAGTGTGTGTTGGATCGCCAACGAGCGGGAACTTTGCTTTGCCAACAGCTGGTGAAGTTTCGTGCCAAACTTTGTGTGAGAAATGGGTATCAGTTGTTACGATATACACTTCAGCGCCTAACTTTTGAAACTCAGCGTAGTTCTCTGCTGCATCTTCAATTTCTGTTGGGCAGTTAAATGTAAAAGCTGCTGGCATGAAAATCAAAACTGACCAATGGCCCTTGAGGCTTTCATCAGAAATAGTGACAAACTTACCGTTATGGAAAGCTTCGGTTTTAAATGGCTGAACTGCGGTGTTGATAATAGACATGGTGCTCCTTTTGTTAAATGAATTGGGTTAATCAATCATGGAATGCTTTGACAACGGAATCCATTCTAGGCACTATTTTATTATTTGTATAATGAATAATTTAGATGTTAATGATCGAAATTATTGATAATTAATTAAGGCATTGCTTAAAGCGGGGATAATGAGGTCTTAAGGCTCTAAACAGCCATTTACCAGTCTTTTTGAGAGTTGTTATCGATATGCCAATTCAGTTCAAACATTTGATCCGATCTATCTCCCTCCTTGCCTTGGGCTTGTTTTTGCTTTCAGGCTGTCAATCTACGGGTAAAGATGGCAAGCCGCTCACACAAGCGGAAATTGTTCAGAAGCGCCAAGCAACAATCGAGATGGCTAAAACGGGTCTCGATGCCTTAATCAAACAAAATCCTAAGATTAAGGAAGATATTGAAAAGGCTCCTGGTTATGCCGTGTTTAGCACTACCAATGTTAATGTGGTCCTAATCGTAGTCGCGCGCGGTGAGGGTGTGTTGTATGACAAGCGTCGTAAGGAGCCTGTGTTTATGCAGGCACTCAAGACAGGTGAAGGTTTGGGCGCTGGATATCAAAACCAATATCAAATTGTGATTTTCAAAACCACTTCTGCAATTGATCAATTTTTATTGACTTCAATCGATGGACAAAAAGGTGGTATTGACGTAGACGCTAATTTTTCTGCAGGTTCAGGCGGAACAATTCGCTCCTTTAATCCCGAGATTACTTTTTATACTGTTGGTTTGTCTGGCTATGATTTACAGGCTAACTATGGTGGCACGCTCTACCTGGTGGATCAGCAGTTGAATGATGCAGCAACACTGAATAGTCTTCCCAAAAAGGCTCCTGCAGCTAAATAATCATTCGGAACCCACATTGGCTGGGTTCTACTGGTATTTCTCTATAGAAACACTCTTAAACGAGAGTAGATTGGTATCTGTATTCGTATAGATATCAATCGTATATCTCTCACCTAAAGGGGTTGTTATGAGCAAAGATTCATTGAGTGCCGCTGCAGCTAAAAGTCAACAAAAGGCAGTTGATGCTAGTAAAGCCGTTGGTCGAGTTGCCATGGAAAGTGCGCAAGCTATTGCCCAAATTAATCAACAAGCTGCACAAGAATTTGCAGAGCGTATTCAGAAGCGAGTTTCCGAGCTCATGAAAACCCAAGACCCGAAATCGGCTTTTGACTATGTGCACGCAGAAGTATTGCAAGATGCCTCAAAAGAAGTGGCGCATTACCACCAGCAATTACTCAATGTTTTAAGAAGTGGGAATAAAGAGCTAGCTGACATTGCAGAAGTAATGATTCAGGACTCAAAAGCTGACCTCATTCATTTTGTTAATGATGCCACTGACAATGCGCCTCCCGGCAGTGAAGCCTATGTGTCGGTCTTTAAAACTTCGTTTAATAATGCCCTGCAGAACTTTGAATTAGTGCGCGCAGCAATGGCAGATTCTTTTGCTAACTTTGAGAAAAGCGTGGAAAGTGTTGGCAATCTCACTGCCACAAAGGGCCCTTCTAAAAAGAAATAGTGTAATTTTTATAGAGAGTCAATAGCGCTCTTGAAACTGTAGAGCAGCTTGGATCGTCTGAACATGGATCTCAATAGTAGAGCCAATTTCTTTACCGTAACCGCCTGCCATTGAGAAGGCGACTGGGATTTGCCTGCTTAAGGCATATTCAAATACCGCCTCATCTCGCTGACGCATTCCCGCTTTGCTGATCTTGAGTCTGCCGAGTCGATCGCCCTCGTGGGGATCTGCTCCGGCAAGATAAATAACAAAGTCTGGCTTGAATCGAGCATCCAGTTGATCTAGGCATTGAGCTAGTGCATCGAGATAGGTATGGTCATCGCAACCATCTGCTAATCCAAAATCTAGATCACTCACTTCCTTTTTAAATGGGAAGTTATTCTCCCCATGAATTGAAAGCGTGAAGATAGAAGCATCATGCTGAAGAATGGATGCTGTGCCATTGCCTTGATGTACATCTAAATCAATGATGGCCACCTTTAGATTTGAACTTACTTCTTTCTGAAGGGCGCGTGCAGCAATTGCGGAATCATTGAATACACAAAAACCACTCCCCAAATTGCGATAAGCATGATGTGTGCCGCCAGCTAGATTCCCAGAGATTCCCTCCTTGATGGCGGTTTTGGCAGCAGCTATTGTTGCTCCTGCAGAGCGTCTAGAGCGCTCCACCATTTTTTCGCTCCACGGAAAACCAATTTCTTTTTGCTCCTCAGGACTAAGTTTCCCCTCTATGACTTTGAGTAGGTAACTAGCATCATGAGCATAGAGAATTTGGGTATCCGTCGCGGCTGGTGCTTCTATCAGTTCTAAATTGGCAAGAGTGCTTACTAAGTCGCGGACTCGAGAATACTTTTCCATGGGAAAACGATGACCTGCCGGAAGTGGCAAGACAAAGTGATCGGAATAAAAAGCCTTCAAACAGAGCTTCCTACATTGCTCGCATATTGTTCAAGTAAATCAAGGGAGACTGTTTCTAGTGCTTTGATATGAGTGCTCTCTAATTTAATCAGGGGCGCACAATTCGCTTCAACAGCCTCGACCCAGCGATTGATACAAAGGCACCATTGATCTCCTGCGACAAGACCTGGAAATCGATATGCTGGCCTAGGCGTCATGAGATCGTTACCTTTAGCTAGGCTAAATTGTAAAAATTCATCGGTAACAATGGCGCAGACTAGATGGCTACCCACATCTTCCTCGTTAGTTTTGCAGCAGCCATCCCTAAAGAATCCAGTTAAAGGATCAAAAGAGCAGGGAACCAAGGGTTGCCCTAAAACGTTGAGGGCGACATCATTACGCATCAAATTATTCCTTAATCGTGGTTAAAGCAGGTGCATGCATGGGGCAGTGTGCTGCTCGGCAAAAATCCCCTTTTTGTGTCACACTTTCTTCGTTAATACGGGCTGTACGGCTAATTTTGCAGTAAAACATGAATTCACGGGCAAGCAATGAGAATTGAAGACACTGATCCAGCAAGACATGCGGGTATTGAATATCCCATGGAAGTTGGCGCTCCAGTTTTTGCACCCATCAAAGTGGTTGAGGAAAAAGATAAAGCGGTAAATGTTGCACGCCAAAATGCCAAGCAAGAATACGAGCGCATTATGGAGCAAGCTGAGGTGCTGATGAAACAAGCCAGAGCACTACAGGCAAGATTGGATGCCACTGAAATGGTCCATAGTGCTAAGTTTGGTTTTAATCCCATTCATGGAAAAATTTACCATCTGTATTACGACAGCAGAAACTCGACCAATGTGCTTATTCAAAATGGGCCTAAAGAGTGGAGCTGTGGAATTCCGGATGGATGGACTTATGCTATGGCAGTGAAGAAGCTGGGCGATAGCACCTGGGCGGTGGTGGAAGAAAACGCTCTTGCAGTATGATATTTTTTCTTATAACAAATATAAATAGGTGACATGTGACAAAAGCACGAGTAGTTAGCCTGGACAAATTAGGCAGCGCAGACGTAATCAAACTCATTGATAAAGAATTGCCTCCTCCCGCCAAAGGTGAGGTACAAATTCGTCAAACTGCGATTGGTTTTAATTTCATCGACGTGTATCAGCGCTCAGGTGTTTATCCCCTCGAGCTCCCTACAGGCCTTGGTCATGAGGCAGTCGGTGTTGTGGAATCTTTGGGTGAGGGTGTGACAGGCCTAAAGATTGGCGATCGTGTGATGTATATGAATGCCGGTATTGGTGCTTATGCTAGCGCACGTAATGTTGCTGCAGATAAACTAGTGCCAGTACCAAATGATGTTTCAGACGAAGTTGCTGCTGCAGTGTTCTTTAAAGCAATGACTGCGCAATATCTTGTGCAAAAAACATATAAAGTAAAAGCCGGTGACGTCGTATTAGTTCACGCTGCTGCTGGTGGAGTTGGGCAAATTTTGGCTGGTTGGGCAAAAGCCTTGGGTGCTTTTGTAGTGGGCACTGTTGGTTCGCAAGCTAAAGTGGCGGTAGCTAAAGAAGCTGGATGTGATGCGGTGGTGGATTACTCACAGCCAAATTGGGTTGAAGAAGTATTAAAAGCAACTGGCGGTAAAAAAGCCAACGTGGTGTATGACTCTGTCGCTAAAGATACCTTCCTAGGTTCACTAGAATGCACTGCACCTTTTGGTACGGTTGCACTCTTTGGTGCCGCCTCAGGTCCTGCACCAGAAATTCAGCCAGAGATACTGAATAAGAAAGGCTGCTTATTCTTAACTAGGCCTTCTGTATTTCCGCACAACGCGACACATGCTTTATTGCAAGAGAATGCTAAAGCCGTCTTTGATGCTATTTCCAAGGGTTATGTCAAAGTGCAGATTGGTGCAAAGTTTTCGCTGGAGCAAGCTGCTGATGCACACCGTGCTGCCGAGGGTAGAAAAGTCTCCGGCGCTATTGTGATGATTCCTTAAGCAGTATTAAGGCTACTAAACCAAAAGCCCCGCCCATGCGGGGCTTTTTCTTAAGCTATTAGAGTTGTAATATAGAAGCATGAACATCCTTGCCAGATCCTTTTTTGCTATTTGTATATTTCTTGGGGCTACCGTTGCCTTGGCACAAATTCCACCAACGCAACATTCGAATGAGATCTCCTATATTTCCGGTGGCGTGGGTGAAGAGGAGACGGCTGCCATATTGGCCGAAGCTAAACAATGGCCGCTACTATTGGAGTTATCTCAAATAGAAAATGGTAGGGGTGTTTGGATTTTTGGTGCCAAGATCAAAATCAGCAATGCCAAGAAGCAAGTGATTTTTGATGCTCAAGCAGATGGTCCGTATATGTTGATCAATCTTTCGCCAGGTGACTATGTCCTCCAGGCGAGTTATCAAGGTGTTGAGCAAAGTAGGGCACTGAGTGTGAAAGCAGGTTCACCGCAAAAGATTAATCTTTTCTGGAAATAGTTTTTAGCGAACTTGAGGCTGCAAAATTGGTGCAGCGCCATATAGCTTTATAAAGAGAGTTCAGCCTCTGTTTCTAATTTCGGATATAGTTTTCCCATCCGAATAAATAGATCACGGGAGACAGAGTAATGAGAAATACTTCACTTAAGAAATGGATTGCAAAAGCATTGGTGCTGCCAGTGCTACTTACTGCGAGTACATTCGCATTGGCGCAGGCATCTGCAGGCACTAACGCACAAAACAAAACTGAGCTTTTGTGGTTTGGTCAAGCAGGCTTTAGGATTAAGTCTCCTGAGGGCAAGATGATCTTAATTGATCCATGGATCACTGGTGGACCAAAGACTCCCCCGCAATACAAAAATGATTTGGCTGCCATTGGCCCAATCGATCTGCTGTTGGTTACTCATGCTCACGTTGACCATCTGGGTGACGCACCTGCAGTAGCTAAGGCCAATAACATTAAGCTATATGGTCCCGCTGATATGGTGACCCCGCTGACGACATTAGGCATCATTCCTGCTGACCTTGGCTGGCGGTTTAATAAAACCGGCCGTGTGACTCCATTGCCGGGTATCAAGGTAACTGCAGTGCAGGCTGAGCATTCTTCATTATTGGTTTGGAAGAATCCAGCCACCGATAAGCTCGAGTCACATCCAGCTGGTGAACCTGTTGGTTACATCATTGAGTTGGAGAACGGTTTCAAAATTTGGCATATGGGTGATACAGGCTTGTTTAGTGATATGAAATTTATTAGCGAGCACTACAAACCCGATTTAGTCTTGATTCCAATTGGTGGCAATTTCACAATGGCGCCGGAAGATGCAGCCTATGCATTAAAAACTTGGGTTAAGCCAAAAATGGTGATTCCGATGCATTATGGGTCTAATCCAATGACCAAAGGCACCTTGGCTGAGTTTCAGGCGGCCATGAAGGGAAGTAGCATCAAGATCATCCCAATGACAGAAGGTGAAACAGTCCAGTTTTAAGACTTTCTTCGCTGGTCTCTAAACCCCGCATTCATTGTGGGGTTTTTTATTTCTAGGTGCTTGCATTTAGTTCGTATTAGTACTAATATAGTACTAACTAGTACTTAATTACCTCAAATGAACTTTTTACCCACCCTTCGAAGCTTAGTTTCTGCCTATCAAGCGTTTGAGCACTACTCTGCGCCAGATTTAAAGGGCCTGGGCCTCACAATGACTCAATTCGATGTCATTGCTACCTTGGGCAATCAGCCACCAATGACTTGCAAGGAGTTGGGAGAAAAAACCTTGGTGACCAAGGGAACCTTAACGGGTGTGTTGGAACGTCTGCAGACAAAAGGCATTTTAGAGAGGAAGCTGAATCCAGGGGATGCTCGTAGCCAAATGATTGGTTTAACAGATGCGGGTCAAAAGTTATTTGAAAGAGTATTTCCTGCGCACTTACAGTATTTGGAAAAGGCATTTGAGAAGCTGTCTCCAAAGCAATTAAAGGAAGTGCAGGAGTCATTGAATTTACTTAAAGATATTTTTTAATCTACGATCAAACTGAGTTAATAGGAGAAGAGCATGAGTAAAGTAGCCGTAGTTTTTCATAGTGGATATGGGCATACCGTAAAACAAGCTGAAGCTGTAGCAAAAGGCGCTAATGGAACATTGGTCGCAATTGATGCAGAAGGTAATATTTCGGATGCTCAGTGGGCTGCATTAAACGATGCGGATGCCATCGTATTTGGCTCGCCAACCTATATGGGTACTGTGAGCTGGCAGTTCAAGAAGTTTGCTGATGCAAGTTCTAAACAGTGGTTTTCACAGCAGTGGAAAGACAAAGTATTTGGTGGGTTTACCAATTCAGCAACGATGAATGGCGATAAACATTCCACTTTGCATTACTTCTTTACTTTAGCAATGCAGCACTCTGGTGTATGGGTTGGTACTGGCTTGATGCCATCAAACGCCAAGTCAGCTAAGCGTGATGATGTGAACTATGTTGGCTCATCTGCAGGTGCAATGATGACAACACCATCTGATGCAAGTGCTGATGAAGTAAATGCTGGCGACTTAGAGACTGCACGTTTATATGGCGAGCGCATAGCTAAGATTACACAGAAGTTGCGTGGCTAATGAATCACTCTCGATACACCGGCTTCGCCATTTTCCTTCACTGGGTGATGGCGCTTCTAATTTTAGTTACTTGGTCTATTGCCATTGTGGTGAGTGATATGCCCTTGAGTCCCACTAGGATTGCCGGGTACAGCTGGCATAAATGGCTTGGGATAACTGTATTCTTCTTGGTGGTAGTACGCTTGCTATGGCGTAGCACCCATCCTGCTCCTGAACTGAATTTGAGCATGCCTGCTTGGCAAGAGAGGGTGATGAAGTTGACCCATGTAGCCCTGTACTTATTAATGGTTGCCATTCCGGTAGTAGGTTGGCTCATGAGTTCTGCCAAAGGCTATACCGTTAACTACTTTGGGCTCTTTGAATTACCGGATTTAGTCGAAAAAGATAAAGCCCTAGGCCATACTCTTAAAGAGGTTCATGAATGGCTCGCTAACGGTTTAATGGCTTTGGTAGGTCTGCATATCTTAGCCGCCCTTAAACATCAATTGATTGATAAAGATGGCTTATTAAGTCGCATGTCCTTTAGGAGCGCTCGCAATGAGAAATAATGTTTCTTTCTTTAGAAAAGGCTTGGTAGCAATTCTGGCAATGACTCTATCAGCATCCCTGTATGCGGTTGAGTATTCATCGATTGATGTTGCTAAAAGCAAAATTACTTTTACAACGAAGTTGATGGGCTCCAAACTGGCAGGTGGTTTTGGGAAGTTTTCTGGAAAAGTTTCTTTTAATCCCGATGAGCCTGAAAAAGCTAAAGCCTCTTTGATGATTGATATTGCTAGCTTTAATGCGGGCGGCGAAGAGTTGCAAGAAGAGGCTAAAGGGAAGGATTGGTTCAGTACCAAACTCTATCCTAACGCCACATTTACCTCAGATGCAGTGAAGGTCACTGGCCCCAATAGTCTTGAGATTCATGGCTCTTTGGCTATCAAAGGGAAGTCGTTACCAGTAGTTATAGCGGCAAAGTACCAGACGCAGGGCAAGCAAATCGTATTTGATGCCAGCTTTCAGTTGTTGAGGTTGGATTATGGTTTAGGCGCTGGTAATTGGGCTGACACATCAGCCGTATCCAATGAAGTGCCCGTTAAGGTCAATTTAGTGTTGAACCAAAAGTAGTATTGAGATATTTTTTTAATTAGATTTTTTATCACGGAGAATTACATGAAATCCAAGTTATTGTTTACATTGTTAGCAACCATTGGTTTGGCTACAGCAGCTATTGCAGCGCCATCTACCTATTCGACAGATGCGAATCACACCTTCGCTCAGTTTGAATACAACCATTTGGGTTTTTCAAAACAAACGAGTCGCTTTAATACTGTTACTGGCACAGTGACGATTGATCAAGCAGCAAAAAAAGGTAGCGCAGATATCATTATTGATACCAAGTCAGTAGATACTGGCTCAACCTTATTTAATGGTCATATTCAAAGCGAAGATTTTTTATCTACCACACAGTTCCCAACAGCAACATTTCAGTCAAATGACATGATTTTCAAGGGCGATAAGCCAGTTGAATTGAAAGGCATTCTGACGTTAAAGGGTGTCAGTAAGCCAGTGACCTTGGCTATCACACACTTCGAGTGCAAAAAGCATCCAATGTCTGGTGTTGATTACTGCGGTGCCAATGCTGAGACTAAGGTAAAGCGCACTGAGTTCAATATGGGTAAATATGCTCCTAACGTTGGCGATGACGTCACCATCATGATTGCGATTGAAGCAGCGAAAAAAGAGTGATTTTGATCGAGAGGCTTCAGTTTTTCCAAAAGACCACCTTCGGGTGGTTTTTTATTTCCCCTAAGAGTAGGTTTATAATTCCGTAAATACTTGAATTAAAAGAGATTATTCTGAAAAATCCCTTTCTGTGCGTTTGACAGCCTGTAGGGGCTCTTGGACAATGCGTTTGGCGGTTTGATTCAAGCCATCACCTCTAATGACAGCCTATATTTCCACAATCTCTAGTCAATCCAGCTTAGCGCTTGAAGCACGTGCTTTGGGTTGTGTACGTGGTGATAAAACCTTATTTTCTGGTTTAAATTTTCTGATTACAGCTGGAGATTGTCTACATGTCCGTGGCGAGAATGGCGTAGGTAAAACTACTTTATTGCGAATTTTGACAGGACTGTCTCAGCCTGAATCTGGTGCAGTGTTATGGAATCAACAAGCACTTAATTCACAGTCCAGCGCTTATCATCGGGATCTATTATTTCTGGGTCATCGCGATGCTCTGAAGGAGGAGCTTACTGCTCTCGAAAATTTACAAATGTACGCGGCAATTGATGATGTCCAGCTATTGCTAGAAGATGCTATGGCAGCATTGCGGCGTTTTGGCTTACGTGGTCGCGAAAATTTACCGATTCATTGTTTGTCTGCAGGTCAAAAGCGACGGGTGTTAATGGCTCGTATGCTGACCCGTCAAGCGCGCTTGTGGATTTTGGATGAGCCTTTTAATGCCTTGGATGCTAAGGCTGTTGTTGAGCTTGAGGGCTTAATTGCAGAGCATCTCTCTGCCGGTGGCTTATTGGTATTAACTAGCCATCAGGCGGTCAACATTGCCAATGTGAAGGTCTTAGAGCTATGAGCGCATTGCTAGCAATGATTCGTCGGGACTTGCTCTTAGTGATGCGTCGCAAGAGTGAAGTGCTGACGGCATTATTTTTCTTTGTTGTCGTGACCAGCTTGTTTCCTCTGGGCATCGGTGCTGATACAGCCCTTCTGAGAAAAATTGCTCCTGGAGTGATCTGGGTTGCTGCCCTGTTATCTACTTTGCTTGGCTTGCAGCGCATGTTTGCGGCCGACTATGCTGATGGCGCTTTGGAGCAAATTGCTTTATCGCCTCAACCCATGGTTTTGTTGGTCGCTGGAAAAATGATTGCGCACTGGATGGTGTGTGGACTACCGCTGGTGATCTTAGCGCCGATCATTGGGATTCAGTTTGATCTGGACACGAGTTCTCTATATATATTGATGGGAACTTTATTATTGGGTACTCCCGTACTGTCTCTCTTGGGCTCTATTGGTGCTGCGCTCACGCTGGGAGTGCGTGGCGGCAGCATACTCATGAGTTTGTTGGTCTTGCCCTTGTATATTCCGGTCCTCATTTTCGGTGCCGGTGCGGTATACGCCAACAGCGTGGGGCTGGATACTTCAGGCCATTTTTCGCTGTTAGGCGCCTTATTGATTTTGGCTTTAGCATTTGTACCTTGGGTTACTGCTGCAGCTGTAAAGATTGCGATTGAATGACTGATACAAATAATTTTGACAAGAATCGCTTGGTTAACTGGTTTAAGTTATCAAGCCCAAGTACCTTTTATCCGGTAGCGGGCAAGCTCATTCCCTTTTTCTGGGTATTAACAGCCATCTTTGGTCTGGCCGGTCTTTGGGTGAGTTTCTTTGTTGCTCCAGTAGATGCTGTGCAAGGTCAAGGCTATCGCATCATTTTTATTCATGTGCCGGCATCCTGGATGTCCATGTTTATTTATTTAGTGATGGCTGCGTGGGCAGGATTGGGCTTAATTTTTAACACGCGTTTGTCAGCCATGATGGCGCAAGCGCTTGCACCCATTGGCGCATGGATGGCCTTTCTGTCTTTGTGGACGGGGGCATTCTGGGGTAAGCCAATGTGGGGTGCGTGGTGGGTGTGGGATGCACGCCTGACTTCAGAGTTGATTTTGCTCTTCCTATATTTGGGTTTTATCGCCTTGCAGGCTTCAATTGATAATCCGCGCAGGGCTGATAAGGCAGGTGCAATTTTGGCCTTGGTTGGGGTAGTGAATGTGCCAATCATTTATTTTTCCGTGAAGTGGTGGAACACGTTGCATCAAGGCGCTTCCGTGTCCCTAACTAAAGCACCGGCTATGGCGCAAACTATGTTGCTGGGTATGTTGTTAATGGCTCTGTGCTTCTGGATGTATACCATTGCTGTGGGCTTGATGCGAGTACGCGCCATTATTTTGGAGCGTGAAGCCCATACAGATTGGGTGAGACAATTAGATGAGGTGAAAGTCTAATGTGGAATAGTCCAGCAGAGTTTTTTGCGATGGGTGGCTATGCACTTTATGTGTGGTGCAGCTTTGGAGTGTGTCTAGCCGTTTTATTGTTTGAGCCTCTTAGTATTCGTGCTCGTAATAAAGCCATTATTCGTAGACTGAAGCAAGAGCAGTTAGCCGAGCAGTTTGATAAAGAAGGTAGTCAGTGAAGCCTAGACATAAGCGCGCATTAATGATTGTTGCTGCCCTAGCAGTTATCGGGGTAGCTGCGCTTCTGATTTTGAATGCACTGAATAGCAATATTGCACTTTATGTCACCCCAAGTGAGGTCGCTGCAGGTAAAGCCCCTCAGGGCCAAGCTTTTAGAATTGGTGGAATGGTCAAAGATGGCTCCTTGAAACGTGATGGTTTGACTGTGCATTTTGTGATCACCGATTTAGTGAAGGATATCCCCGTTGCCTATACAGGCATCCTGCCTGACCTATTTAAAGAAGGTAAGGGTGCCGTGATTCAGGGACGCATGAATGCTAATGGGGAATTTATAGCGAGCGAAGTCTTGGCAAAACATGATGAAAACTATATGCCGCCTGAAGCGAAACATGCTTTAGAGCAAGCGCAAAAAAATGGAACTAGTAAATGATTCCAGAGTTCGGGCACTACGCACTAACCTTAGCTTTATGTGTTGCTTTAATCCAGGGGGTTCTGCCTTTAGTGGGGGCACATTACGGACGTCGTGAGCTATTGGTATTGGCCAGGCCAGCTGCGCAAACGGTATTCCTGCTGCTTGCTATTGCCTTTGGAATTTTGGCATGGAGTTTTTATGCGAATGACTTCTCCGTTCTCTATGTTGCGGAGCATTCCAACTCACAGTTACCAGTGGTATACCGTTTTGGTGCAGTGTGGGGTGGTCATGAAGGTTCATTGTTATTGTGGATTTTTCTATTAAGCACTTGGACAATCTTGGTGTCGCAGCTTTCTAAAGCTTTGGATGAGTTTATGGTTGCTAGAGTGATTGGCGTGCTCGGTCTCATTACTAGCGGCTTACTGCTCTTTGTGCTGACTACTTCCAATCCCTTTGAGCGTTTGCTGCCAGCGGCTCAAGATGGCAGATCATTAAATCCACTTCTACAAGATCCAGGCTTAGTCTTTCATCCGCCAATGTTGTATATGGGTTACGTTGGCTTCTCTGTAGCATTTGCATTTGCAATTGCCTCCTTGTTATCCGGAAGGTTAGATGCTGCTTGGGCGCGTTGGTCGCGTCCATGGACCACGGCTGCATGGGTGTTTCTAACGCTCGGCATTGCATTAGGCTCTTGGTGGGCATATTACGAACTCGGTTGGGGCGGTTGGTGGTTTTGGGATCCTGTTGAAAACGCATCCTTTATTCCTTGGCTAGTAGGCACTGCTCTATTGCATTCTTTAGCGGTGACAGAGAAGCGCGGTGGCTTCAAGAGCTGGACTGTGTTGTTGGCAATCACTGCATTCTCACTTTCACTCTTGGGTACATTCTTAGTGCGTTCTGGTGTCCTAACATCAGTACACGCTTTTGCAACTGACCCAAGACGCGGTATTTTTATTCTCATATTCTTATCGCTAGTCGTCGGTTCTTCATTGGTCCTATATGCATGGCGTGCTCCAAAAAATACTCTGGGCGGAAAATTTAGTTTGAGCTCAAGAGAAACATTTATTTTGTTGGGTAATGTGTTCTTGGTAGTTTCTGCCGGCTCGGTTTTGCTAGGCACACTCTATCCTTTGTTGATTGACGCGCTTCACTTAGGAAAAATCTCTGTAGGCCCTCCTTACTTTAATAGCGTCTTTGTACCAATCATGATTCCATTATTGGTATTGATGGGCATTGGTCCGTGGACTAGCTGGAAAAATACTGATCTGCTTACTGTAATTAAGCGTTTATGGTTGGCTGGCTTGATTGCCGTCTTTGCCGGAATTGCAATTCCGTTCATCATGGGCCAATTTACTTGGCTGGCAGGCCTAGGATTTTTATTGGCCTTTTGGCTCATCGCTTCTGGATGTTTGCAGGTGATTCGTCAAATGAAGATTGGTAAACCCACGCGTTCCTTTATTGGAATGCAAGTTGCCCATTTGGGCATTGCCATTTTCGTGATTGGGGTCACCATGGTTGGCGCCTATCAAGAGGAGAAGGATGTACGTATGTTCACTGGTGAGACAGTGACTGTAGGCGGCTATCAAATTCAGTTGATGGGTATAGAAGTGGTGCCGGGCCCAAATTATCAAGCCATACGCGGTACTTTTTCACTGACAAAAAATGGCAATTCTCAAGCATTTCTTCATCCAGAAAAACGTAGCTATTTTTCTTCTACGATGCCAATGACTGAGGCTGCGATTAATACCTCTCTCACTCGTGATATTTATGTTTCTCTCGGTGAGGAGTTGGGTGATAAGGCTTGGGCTGTTCGGGTTTATTACAAACCCTTTGTAGACTGGATCTGGGGTGGATGTTTATTCATGGCTTTAGGTGGCGTTCTGGCGATGTCGGATAAGCGCTACCGTCTGAAATTAAAAAGAGTAGCAGCATGAAAGCAAAATTTTTAATCCCTTTGCTACTCTTTGTTGTGCTGGTAGGATTTTTGGCTGTTGGCTTAAATCTTGATCCTCATGAAGTGCCATCACCCCTTATTAATAAATCTGCACCTGCTTTTGAAGTCCCACAATTAAGACAAGCTAATAAAACGTTTTCACCTGCGAGCATGAAAGGTCAAGTTTGGGTTCTCAATGTGTGGGCCTCATGGTGTGTGGCTTGTCGTGAGGAGCACCCCGTTCTGGTTGAGATTGCTAAATCAGGATTGGTTCCGCTAATTGGCCTTGATTACAAAGACAAGCGTGAAGATGCTCTCACCATGCTTGAAAAACAAGGCAATCCTTACCTACTTTCCGCATTTGATGCGAATGGCAGAGTTGGAATTGATTATGGAGTGTATGGCGTACCTGAAACGTATGTAATAGATCGGGCGGGGGTTATTCGCCTAAAGCACATTGGTCCGATTACACCTGAAATTCTGAAGCAGAAGATATACCCATTAGTCAGTGAGCTCCAAAAGTCATGAAGCCACTCTTTCTAGCATTCGCCTCGATCCTCTTCCTGCAGTGTGCATTTGCCAACGATGCTGCGCCTTTAGCAGATGATCCAGTGACCGAGCAACGCTTAATTAGTATCTCTGAAGAAATGCGTTGTTTAGTTTGTCAAAATGAATCACTGGCGGGGTCTCGCTCTGATTTAGCTAATGATTTGCGTAGAGAAATTCGTACCTTGATTAAAGAGGGTAAGAGTGATGATCAAATTAGAACTTTTATGGTTGAGCGCTATGGCGATTTTGTTTTGTATCGTCCACCAGTAAAGCCAATCACCTGGTTGCTGTGGATTGGCCCCTTTGTAATTTTGGTAATTGGCATTGCGGTATTGCTCGGCTATTTGCGTAGGCGTAATGCAGTCGCCCCAAGTAAAGCCCTAAGCGCTGAAGATAATCAAAAAGTGGATGCTTTGTTAGCTGGATTGGGAAAAGATGAACGGGATGAAAAATGATGACTAGCTTTTTCATCGCCGCTTTTTTATTGCTTGCGCTAGTGTTGTTCTTGCTGCTTCGCCCATTTATCTTCTCAGGTAAGGGCGAAGAAACCTCTCGTCGCCAAATGAATGCTGCTATTTATCGCGAAGAGCTAGATAAGCTTGTCGCAGAACATGCGGCCGGCCTCATTAATGCAGATGAGTATGAGATGAGTCATGCAGAAATGCGTCAAAGACTTTTTCAGGACACCAGCGAAGAGGATGACCGCTCGGTGATGGGCTCCTCCAAGAAAGTAGTCATTGGCCTCTGCGTATTTATTGTGCTGCTTTCTTCTGCTATGTATTTTTCATTGGGTGATGTGATTCGTATTGCTCAATATAATGAGCAAAGACCAACCACTCAGGCTGGTGTTGAGAAGATGGTTGCTGAGTTTGCTCTGAAGATGGAAAAAGATCCAGGCAATCTAAAGGGCTGGGCAATGTTGGCGCGCTCGTATCGAATTTTAGGGCGCAATCAGGATGCTGCTAATGCATATGCTCGTGCAGGTAGTTTTATTAATGACGATCCTGAACTCTTGGCTGAATATGCCGATACATTAGCATCCGTTTCCAATGGAAATTTCTCTGGTAAACCATTGGCACTGATTAACCAAGCGCTAAAAATTGACCCTAATAATCTATTGGCCTTATGGTTATCAGGATCCGCCTCTTTTGCAGCGCAAAATTACAAGGCTGCTGTACAAGCTTGGGAAAGGCTTGCAAATCAATTGCCTCCTGGGTCTGAAGAGGCGCGTGCAATTCAGGGATCCATCGCCGAGGCCCGTTCTAAGGGTGGCCTAACGAGCACTATCGCTTCTGTAGGTGGCTCAAAAGGGATCAGTGGCAAGATTGAATTGTCGGCTGAGTTGAAGTCTCAGGTTAAGCCTAGTGATACCGTATTAGTGATTGCACGCCAACCTGGCGAGCGGATGCCAGTAGCTGTATTAAAAGTGGCCGTAGGTGATTTTCCAATGAATTTTGTTTTAACAGATGCATTGGCCATGAATCCAAATATGCCGATTTCTAAATTATCCGAAGTGGCTATTGAGGTGAGAATTTCTAAGACAGGAATGGCTAAACCTGAGGCGGGGGATTTGATGTCCTCGGTACAAACTGTTAAGGTTGGCTCGAATCAAGTAAGACTATTGATTAATCAAGTACGGCAGTAATCTGATCGCCTGACTTTGCTGAGCATGAGAAAAAACAATAGAGGCCTTATGAACTCCCTAAAAAGACAAATCTATAACCCTTTTGCGATTGCCATTGGTTTTTGTGTTCTGCTTATTTCTATTTTTGCTGTCTTATGGATACTGGTGCCACCCCCATCAAAAGTCATTGAGATGGCTACAGGCTTTCCAACAGGGCTTTACTACCAGTTTGGTGAGCGCTTAAAGGAACAGATTGCTTCAGATGGTGTCACATTGAATGTGAAGGCTACAGGCGGCACGATTGATAACTTGGCCCTATTAAGTGACCCTAAGTCTGGCGTCAATTTTGCAATGGTCCAAGGTGGTGTTGCAGATGTTAGTAAGTATCCCAATTTAGTTTCTATTGCAGGCATGTTCTATGAGCCTATTTGGGTTTGGTATCGTGAGCCAGCATTTAAATCCGATGGTGGCCGGTTGCAAGTTTTAGGTCAGCTCAAAGGTAAGCGTGTGGCCATTGGTAATGAAGGCAGTGGAACCTTGGCCTTAAGCACTACTTTGCTCAATATTAGCGGCATTTCTGAAAATGAAATCCACGCTGAGAAACTGAAACCAGATCAGGCCTTAGCAAAACTCAATAGTGGTGAGATAGATGCGGTATTTATTGTTGCTGCAGCCGAAGCCCCGGTTCTGAAAAAGTTTTATGAGATTCCAGGTATTCGTTTAATGAGTTTTGATCAGGCTGATGCATATACCCGCAATCTGCCTTATTTATCCAAGGTCAATGTCCCCAGAGGTCTTCTGAGTATTCAGCATGACTTGCCGCGTCAGGATATTCAGGTGATTGCGCCTACAGCTACTCTGGTGACGCAGGATCATGTTAGTCCAGCAATGATCTCTTTATTACTAAGCGCTTCCTATGATGTCTTGAAATCCTATTCCCGCCTACAAAAGCCAGGCGAGTTCCCTTCGAGCACTGGTATGGATTTTCCTTTGCATGCTGATGCAGAGATTTATCTGAAAGACGGCCCTTCCTTTTTGCATCGCCACCTTCCTTTTTGGACGGCGGTTTGGGTGGGGCGCTTTGTCAAGATTGTGATTCCTTTGTTGGTGATTTTTATTCCGCTGTTTACTTATATTCCAACAGCTAAAAATTTCCTATTACGTCTGAAGCTTGCGCAAGTATATGCAGAGCTTAGAGATCTTGAGAAGAATGCCTTTAATCCAGACCTGAAGGAAAAGAACTTTAAAGATCTTGAGGTCATTGAGAGACGGGTTAACAACATCAAAGTCTCCATGATGGACTCCAAAGAGCTATACGATCTTAAAGGGCATGTGGGCGATGTGCGTGCTCGCTTGAATCATCTGTATTCTTAAATAGAGACAATATGAATAAAAAATGGAGTGGGTTGCTAGGCGCCTTAATTGGAGCTTTAATTGCATCTTCAGTGCTTGCACAGGCTTATCCAAACAAGCCAGTTGCATTGGTGGTTCCTCAAGCGGCTGGTGGAACGAATGACATTGTGGCGCGCTTGATTGCGCCTGCCTTTGGTGAGGCGCTCAATACTTCGATAGTGGTTGAGAATAGGCCTGGTGCAGGCGGCAATATCGGCACCCAAAGTGTGGCGCGTTCTGCAAAGGATGGTTATACCTTGCTGCTAACGATTAATAGCGCACAAGCTATTAATCCTGCCTTGTATAAAAACCCAGGCTTTGATCCGATCAATGACTTTGTTCCTCTGTATTACATTGGGGCAACACCCTATGTATTGGTTTCGCCTCCAGGATCCGCTTATAAAACGCTCGCGGAAGTAGTTGCTGCTGCTAAGAAGAGACCGGGTGAGCTCTCTTACGCCTCTGCTGGTAATGGCACCATCAGTCATTTGTTAGGTGCGATGTTAAATACCAGTGCTGGTATAGATATGCAGCATATTCCGTATAAAGGAGTTGCGCCTGCAATTAATGATGTTTTAGGTGGTCAAGTGCCACTCGCATTTGCAAGTCTGCCATCAGCCTTAAATTACATTAAAGCGGGTAAGCTTCAAGCCATTGCCATTAGTTCAGCAAAGCGCTCTAGCGCTGCACCAGAAATTCCGACGATCGCTGAAACGTATCCCGATTGTGTGGGTGAGGTATGGGTAGCCATGTTTGCCCCGATTGGAACCCCACCAGAGGTGGTGAAGAAAATTCAAGCAGCATTAGATAAGATGATGGTAAGACCAGATATCCGCGAAAAGCTAATGGCCCAAGGTTTAGACTTAAGCCCCGTGCCACCAGCAAAGCTGAGTGTCCTTCTAAAGGACGAACTGGCTAAGTGGATCAAGATTGTGAAAGTATCGGGCGCCCAGCTCGATTAAGTGCTTCTGGTGGATTATCCTAAAATGAACGCATGAGTACAGCTAACCTATCCTCGGCTTTAACTTCGGCAAAAGACCTCCCTCAGGCCATGCGGGATGAGGGCTTTGCAGTTGTATCAGCTGAAACTGTTGCAGAGATTTGTAAGGTTGATTTATCGGACTTGCAAAACCTGACTCAATATTGGGAGGGTTTGCCGCGGGACCCTTACCTCAAGGATGGCGGTCGTTATCGCGCTCGTCGACATGCTAGTTATGAGATTAAAAAGAATGCCTTAACTTTGGTGCCTCATCGCGCCCACTGGCAATCGGTTGACTACAACGCTTTGCATGGTGGTATCGAGCGCTGGTTTGAGCCTATTCAAGTAAATTTACAAAATGATCCTGCTTGGCAGGCTGTATTACTTGGTCTTGGAAATACCTTGAGCAGCTTAAAGCCAGTGATAACTTGGTTTGTAGAGGCCCATCAATTTCGGATTGATACTACGGATGGAATTGGTCGTCCAACTCCTGAGGGAGCTCATCGTGATGGCGTTGATTTTGTTGCTGTGTTTTTGCTAAATCGCGATGGTATTAAGGGCGGAGAGACGAGAATATTTGAGGCAAATGGCTCAGCAGGTTTGCGATTTACACTCACGCAGCCTTGGTCTTTATTGCTGATGAATGATGAACGCATGATTCATGAATCTACTCCGATTCAGCCACTTGGCAACTACGGCTACCGAGATACTCTGGTGCTCACCTTTAGGTCTAATGGTTTTCAAGACTCTCCAAATCGTAGTCAACAGTAATAGATTATTTATTCTGGCTCCATCCCTGCTTCTTTAATTGCCTTGGCCCACTTAGCAGTTTCTAGTTTTATCTTTTGACCAAGCGCTTCAGGAGTGCCAGGTTGTGTTTCAAATCCCATGGTGGAAAGTCGCTCAACTAAATCTTTTGACTTGGCTGCATCATTAATTGCTTTATTGAGTTTGATGACCGCATCCTTTGGCATGCCTGCGGGGCCAAACGCTGCAAAGAAGGCAATCAACTCATAGTTTTTAATCCCAAGCGCTTCATTTACAGTGGGTAACTCGGGGATAGCAGGCGAGCGCTTTAGTGACGTAACAGCTAGTCCACGGATTTTTCCAGCCTGCACCTGCGGAAGCGAAACACCAAAGTCTGAGGTGAACATATTGACCTGTCCTCCTATGAGGTCAGTCATCGCATTGGGCCCGCTTTTATAGGAGACGCCAGTCATTTTGATGTTGGCAGCACTGGCCAGCATCTCAGACGATACCCGTTGCGAGGTGCTTGCATATGCAAAGGTCATTTTTCCAGGATCTGCTTTGGCGAGCGATACAAACCCATTAAGAGATTTTGCAGGAACGTCGTTGTTGATGGCAATAATGAGCGGCGCTGAGCCAAAGTAGCCAATAGGAGTGAATGCAGTCTCTTGGTTGTAGGGCAAATTTTTAACCAAACTTTTAAGAGCTGCATTTGTACTGTTGGTTCCAAATAATATTGTGTAACCGTCAGGCTGAGCTTTAGCTACGAAATCAGCTCCAATCATGCCATTAGCCCCAGGTCGATTTTCAATGATGATGGGCTGACCTAGGGCTTCGGATATTTTGGTGGCGAAGGCTCGTCCAATTTGATCGGTAGTGCTACCTGGTGCAAATGGAACAATTGCCTTAATTGGTTTGGAGGGGTAGTTATCGGCAAACGCTATCGAGCTAGTGAGGCTGATAAATAGGCTTATTAAGATCTGAATCCCAGTATCTAGGAAGGGCGTGCTTTTCATGCTGTCTCCGTCTATTTTTCTCTAGTGTAGCGGGTCTTTAAAGCCGGGGGCGAGTAGAATGAGTTCACGTTTTTACCGATACTCTATGCGCTTTCGTTCAACTGGTTACACCCCTCTGATGCTACTGGCACAAACCTGTGCTTTATTAGGTTTTGCCTGCTATGCCGTTGTACTTAAGCCTTTGCAGGAGGAGTGGCACCTAAGTAATCTCCAGTCAGGTCTTATTGCCAGCGCTTTTTTCTTTGGATATATGCTCGCTGTACCACTGGCAACAGCATTGACCGATCGAGTAGATGCACGCAAGGTGTATTTGGTGGGAGGGCTCTCTGCGACATCCGGCCTTTTGGGGATGTGTTTCTTTGCCAGTAACTTTTGGACTGCCATGTTATTTATGGCTATTAACGGTGCAGGGCTGGCAGGCACTTATATGCCGGGACTCAAGATTTTGTCTGACCGAATTCAGTCTGGCGAGTTAACGCGGCACATTGCTTTTTATACGGCCTTCTTTGGAATTGGTACAGGCTTCTCTTATTTGTGCTCTGGTTGGATTTTGAATGCCATGGGTTGGCACTCTGTATTTGGCATTATTGCGCTTGGGCCTTTTAGTGCATTCTTGATTGTCTTGTTATTAATTCCTCCACTTGCTCATGAAAAGTGGAGTGGCCCCATCAAGATTAATATCCAAGATTTATTTCCAGTGGGCAAATGGAAATTGGTGTTGCAAGATAAACAAGCCGCTGGATTTATTTTTGGCTATACAGCTCACACCCTTGAGCTATTTGCTTCTCGTAGCTGGATTGTTGCCTTCCTAGCTTTTTGTGTAGCCACCTCAGGAGAATCAGCTTTTTTGGCGATTACAACATTAGCCGGAATTATTAATTTCTTTGGCGTGCCTTCATCTATATTGGGTAATGAGGTTGCATTACGTATTGGTCGACAAAGGTGGGTCTGTATTGTGATGCTAGCTAGTGCTGTTTTAGGAATTACGCTCGCAAGCTCAACTGGAAATTCATGGTGGCTTATTCTCACTTTGGCAATTGCGCATTCAATCTTCACCATGGCAGACTCAGCTACTTTGACAGCTGGCTTAGTCATTAATGCCAAAGAAAATATCAAAGGTGCTGCAATGGGATTGCATTCCTTGATGGGCTTTGGCGGCGGTCTTCTTGGCCCTGCCATTTTTGGTTTTGTGTTAGATATTTCTGGCTCTCAGACATCGAGAACGGCTTGGATATGGGCGTACTCTGCAATTGTGATTTGGGGTGTGCTCTTTGTGGTTTATGAGCGCCGTAATGGTTGGGCTGACAAATAAATTCATGAGCCAGCAATGAATAACAGCATCAAATTGACCTGTTATCACTGCCTAAGTGCCATTTTGCCTGGTGAGTTGATAGAGGCAGAATTAGGTGGAGTACAGCGTCAGTTTTGTTGTCCTGGTTGTATGGCCATTGCGCAAACAATTCATGGAGAAGGCCTGGAGGTCTTCTATGCAAGAAGGGCTCAATCTAGTGATAAGCCTGCTGCATATCTTGCGGGTAATGAAATCCCTGAAAGACTAAAGCCTTACGATGATCCCTCTTTGCGCGGACGCTTTACTAGGCCATATGGTGATGTGGGCGAGTTAGAAACGACATTACGTCTAGAGAAGATTCGGTGTGCAGCTTGTGTATGGTTGTGTGAACAGCATCTGCGACGCTTGATTGGCGTAAAGGATGTGCAAATAAATTATGTGACCCAAAAAGTCATTGTGCATTTTTTACCCGAGCAAACTAGTTTGGCTAGATTACTTTTTGAGATCGAGCGTATTGGTTATGACGCTTGGCCATTTGAGCCTTCACTTTCTCTCGATAGGGCTAAACGAGAAAGGCGTCAATTGCTCACTCGCCTTGGTGTCGCTTTACTTGGCATGATGCAGGTGATGATGTACGCGTGGCCTACCTATGTGGGTGCTGATATCACGCCAGAGTTTGAAGTTCTGTTGGGTTGGACGAGTTGGGCTCTAACGGTACCTGTGATGGTGTACTCAGCAGGTCCAATATTCCAGTCGGCTTGGCGAAGTGTGCAGTCTTTTAAGCAAACGCATATGTTGGGAATGGATTTTCCTATCGCATTGGCTTTAGCTTTGGCATTTACTGCGGGCACTATTAATTTGGTTACCGGTGTTGGGCATACTTATTTTGATTCCATCACCATGTTTGTAGCATTTATCTTGGCAGCCAGATATGTGGAACTATTAGCAAGACAAGATGCGCAAGGTGGAGCAGAGGCCTTAGCTAAACAACTGCCTGCAACATGTGAGCGGGCATTGAACTATCCAGCATCACAAGAAATTGAAGTGGTTCCCGTGGTTAATTGCAATCCTGGAGAAGTATTACGAGTTTCTCCAGGGGAAGTGGTGCCGGCTGACGGTGTCCTGATTGAAAATGTGAGTGCCTTAGATGAGTCTTTGCTCACAGGCGAATCTAAGCCGGTTGAGAAAAAGATCGGTGACCGTATGTATGCTGGTACTCATAATATTCTCAATCCATTGCTCATGCGAATTGAGGCGGTGGGGCAATCAACCCGAATCGCCGGAATTGCGTCCTTATTAGATCAAGCATTACTTGCTAAACCAGTCATGGTGAGTATGGCTGAGAAGTGGACTGCATATTTTGTTGCCTTTTTACTATTTGGTGCGTTTGCTTCATCCGCTATTTGGTTGTACTTTGACCCTAGTCGTGCGTGGACAGTTTTAGTTTCTGTTCTAGTTGCCAGTTGTCCCTGCGCCCTATCCCTTGCAGTTCCAACTGCTATGGCAGCAGCGCAAGGTGCGGTAACTAAATTGGGTTTACTGATTGTGCGTGGTCATGTGATGGAGGGTTTAGTAAAAGCAACTGACTTAGTGTTGGATAAAACCGGCACACTAACGATGGGTCAGCCAGAGTTGCAAGAGGTTATTAATTTGCGTGCGGGCTATCGACGTGAAAATGCCTTGGCCTTAGCTACGGTATTGGAGGCAGGGCAACGACATCCGTTGGCACTTTCTTTGATGCGTGCCGCTACTGCTGAAAATTTATCTTTACCTACATTGAGTGAGCCAGTGATTAATCAAATGGGAAAAGGTTTAAGTTCGGGGGAGTATCGATTGGGAAGCGCCTTGTGGCTGGGGGTAGAGCAGAGTGCGCAACAAGGGCAATACGGTCAGGTACATTTAGCGGATGCAAAAGGATTGATAGCCAGCTTTGTATTCTTGGACACATCTAGAGCGGGGTTAGAGCAATTTCTAAAAGTAGTGAAGTCTAGAAAGATTGCAGTGCATTTAGTTTCTGGTGATGATCGCGCTACGGTTGCGTGGTGGGCTCATCATGTTGGTATCGAGCACTATCAAGGCGGCTGTACGCCTGAAGATAAGTATGACTACATCGAAAGGTTGCAAAAAGAAGGTCGTTTTGTATGGGCCATCGGCGATGGTGTGAACGATGCGCCCTTGCTAGCTCGTGCAGATATCTCTATTGCGGTTGGTGCTGGTGCACCTTTGGCTGCTGCTGGAGCCGATGCAATTCTGACGGCTAGCTCTTTAGAGCCATTAGCAAAAGCTTTGTTGCTAGCTGATAAAACTCACGCAATCATTAAAGAAAACTTATGGTGGGCCTTGGCTTACAACTTGCTGGCTATTCCTGCCGCAATGATGGGCTTAGTAAATCCCTGGGTTGCTGGAATTGGAATGTCGCTTTCTTCATTAGCCGTGACTTTAAATGCTTGGCGTTTACGAAAAGCTTAGACTATAGGGATGGAAAGCTTATTTCTTCTCATTCCCATCTCTCTGGTTTTAATTGGCCTTTTGGTCTGGATTTTGAACTGGTCCATAAAAAGTGGTCAATTTGACGATTTAGACGGTCCCGGTGAGGCGATTTTGATGGATGATGATACTCCAAAATCCAAATAAGTTAGTAAACACTCTCAATAATAGCAATATATTTAAAAAGCCCAAGCAATCTAAGGTTTCCCTTAGATGTACAGGGTGAATTTGCCCCACCCTTTTTGATATAGATCAAATCCCCCTTAGGACTCTACTTTGATAATCAATCTAGTCTATTTGGATTATGTCGCTGTTTGGTCACAAAAAAGGAGAAACCATGGGACTTACCGTGGGGAGCAATCAAGATACCTTCAATTACAAGGTTGTCAGCCAATTTGCCATCGTTACTGTGCTTTGGGGAATTGTTGGCATGCTCGTGGGGGTTATCCTCGCAGCCCAGTTGATCTGGCCTGAAATCACTTTTAATATTCCTTGGTTGAGTTATGGTCGCTTGCGTCCTTTACACACCAATGCAGTGATTTTTGCTTTTGGTGGATCAGCCTTATTCGCAACGTCCTATTACATCGTTCAGCGTACATGTCAGGCGCGCTTGTTTTGTGACAAGCTAGCAGCCTTTACCTTCTGGGGTTGGCAGGCAGTTATTGTGCTGGCTGCAGTGACATTGCCATTGGGCATATCAACCTCAAAAGAATACGCTGAGCTTGAGTGGCCGATTGATATTTTGATCACTGTAGTTTGGGTAGCCTACGCAGTTGTTTTCTTTGGCACCATCATGAAGCGCAAAACGAAACATATTTACGTTTCGAACTGGTTCTTCGGTGCATATATTCTGACTATTGCCATTCTACATATCTTTAATAACTTAGAGATGCCTGCAACTTTATGGAAGTCCTACTCTGCATATGCTGGGGTACAAGACGCGATGGTTCAGTGGTGGTATGGTCACAATGCAGTAGGCTTCTTCTTGACTACTAGCTTCTTGGGCATGATGTATTACTTCATCCCAAAGCAGGCTGAGCGTCCAATCTATTCATATCGTTTGTCGATTGTTCACTTCTGGGCCTTGAACTTTACGTATATGTGGGCAGGCCCTCACCACTTACAACACACTTCTTTGCCTGACTGGACTCAGTCGCTCGGTACTGTGTTCTCTTTGATTTTACTGGCCCCATCTTGGGGTGGCATGATCAACGGCATCATGACATTGTCTGGTGCTTGGTATAAATTGCGTCGTGATCCGATCTTGAAATTCTTGGTGGTGGCATTGTCCTTCTACGGTATGTCTACCTTTGAGGGTTCCATGATGTCAATTAAGACAGTGAACAGCTTGTCTCACTACACGGACTGGACTATTGGGCACGTTCACTCTGGTGCTTTGGGTTGGGTAGCCATGATTACTATTGGATCTCTCTACTATCTGATCCCGCGCTTGGTTGGTCAAAAAGAAATGTATAACACCAAGTGGATTGAGTTGCATTTCTGGATCGCTACTATTGGTGTTGTTCTCTATATCGCTGCAATGTGGATTGCCGGCGTTATGCAAGGTTTGATGTGGAGAGCGTTTGAACCAGATGGCACTTTGACATACAGTTTTGTCGAGTCTGTCAAAGCGACTTTCCCTTTCTATGTTATTCGTTTGATGGGCGGCTTGTGCTACCTAAGCGGCATGTTCTTGATGGCGTACAACGTCTTCAAAACAGTGCAGGGTAAAACTTTTGTAAATGCGCCTATTCCAATGGCCGTTGCTGAACACTAAAAGGAGAAGAAAATGTCTAGCGAAAATAAATTCTTCTCCCACGGAACGCTTGAGAAAAACGTTGGTTGGTTAATTATTGCAACGATCGTGGTCGTATCGATTGCAGGGTTGGTGCAAATTGTTCCCCTCTTTTTCCAGCACACTACGACTGAGCCTAGTCCTGGCGTTGTTCCATACACAGCTTTGCGTTTAGCTGGCCGCGATATCTATCAACGCGAAGGTTGTGTTGGTTGCCATTCACAACAGATACGGACATTGCGTTCTGAAGTAGAGCGCTACGGCCCCTATTCATTGGCTGGCGAGTCTGTATATGACCATCCATTTTTATGGGGCAGTAAGCGTACGGGCCCTGATTTGGCTCGTGTAGGTGGGCGTTATTCTGATG